>Ga0070683_100000452_pt1 | contig 28656 bp, 28 predicted proteins | sample KBSC713LmetaG_FD_64662 | JGI IMG/M metagenome (GOLD analysis project Ga0070683, IMG submission 64662) | Corn rhizosphere microbial communities from Kellogg Biological Station, Michigan, USA - KBS C7.1-3L metaG | ecosystem: Host-associated > Plants > Roots > Rhizosphere ... | reverse complement strand
AGGAAATCGACGGTCCAGCGGCCGAGCTTGACGTTGACCTCGGTGCGCTGGAGGTCTTCGATGGTCCTCGGGATCGTGGTGACGGGAATGTTGTGGCGGCGGGTGGTGAGCCGTCTCCCTTGCCCTCCTTCACTTGGCAAGGAGGAGGGCGAGGGAGACGGCCCTCGGGGCGCTTTTAGGGAGGGACAGCGGTGGAGGCGGATCCCGCGGCGGGACTTGCGGCCCGAGGTGGTCGGGACCGAGACGTGGACCAGACCATCGATGGGCTTGAGCAGCTCCCAGAGCACCGCGGCGGACACGTGGCTGAGGACGGCCCCTTCGCCGCAGGCGAGAACGGCGGCCATGAAGCGAACCCGATGGCTGGGTGCGCGGTGTCCCACCATGTAGACGCCCTGGTGCATGCGGTGAAGTCGCCCTCCCTTCGCCCGCTTCGAGACCCCACGTCGCCCTAACCCCAACGATTCGAGCTGGCGTGACGTGATCACCCCATGCTGACGAGCGGCGATCTTGTCGATCCGCCGATCGAGCGTGTCGCTTTTGTCCTCCATATGGAGACAAAGGCGACAGGTCGGTGAGCTCGCCCCCCTAAGCCACCGATATTCGCGGTGTTTAGGGTTACTTAGGGCGTCACGAACGGCTCAACACGTTTCCGCGAAGCCCTGTTCGCCGCTGTAGCTGAAGCAGGCGTGGGTGAGGGTGACGTAGACGCCGGGGCCGGCGAGGTGGACGTCGGGGTGGCCGATGAAGTCGAGGATGAGGTCGCCGGTCCAGCTGGGGGTGACGCGGTTGGGACGGCGGCGCAGGGTGGCGGAGCCGGAGAACGGAGACGGCAGGCTGAGTTCGGCGCTGCGCAGGTCGGGGTCGAAGTGGAAGCTGTCGCCGGGAGCGAAGCCTTCGACGTAACGGTGGATCTGGATCCCTTCGTGCCGCTCACGGAGCTCGGCGCTGAAGGGGACTCGTCCCCGTCTCGGATGGTTCTTGTTGACCTGGAAGGAAAGGCGTCGACCATGAGTGAAGGAGAGGCCCTGCAACCTCGCCCCCGGCAGGCCGGGGGCTCGGGTTTCTCCTTTGCCGCTGCCGCCGCCGCAGAAGGAAGTGAACGGGGGCTGAAAAGGGATGCGGGTGGCATCGATGCGCGTGTAGTCGCCCTCGCCTTCGAATGCGACGACACCTTCGTATTCGCCCAACTCGAAGGGGTAGGTCACCTTGCTGCACTTGACGTGGATCTTCCTTTCAGCGCCAGAGGGGTGGATCGCCAGGTCGACCCTGCCGAACGAGCCGAGGTCCGCTTTGACGAAGTCTTCTGAGACGGCCGCGGGAGCCGTGTAGAAGGTGCCGCTCCCGTTGTCGCCTTTACGACCGACCGCGATGTCGATTTTCCCCTTCCCATCCAGGCGTTCGGAGAAGGCGTAGATGCCGACGGTGTAGCCGTTCGTCCCCTGCAGGCGGAAGCTCGCCGAGTGGCCGATGAATTCAGCCCCGGCGGCAACGGGCGGCGGCCCGGGGAGGGATGCCTCCGCCGGAGCCGCGAAGGCCAGGCCGGCGAGGCAGGCGCAAAGGATCGGCTTCAGGTTCATCGCGGGGCAATCCCTTCGAGTCGAGGCCTTAGAAGCGGCCGAAACACCTGGCCCGGGTTCGCAACGTAACGAGACAAGCCCCCGCGAGCACCGGTGAACGAGACGTTCGAGCGGCCGGGGAAGTTGACGGTGAGCCCACCGTGGAGGCGACCTCGTCGTTTGCCAGCCCGGTTGAAGCGAGCGAGGCCCGCGAACGGGGTTGGGGGCGCCAACTGCGCGCTCTGAGCGGAAACGTCATATCTGAAGGATGCGGGGGCGCCGAATACGGTGACGCTCCGGATCACCGGCAGAACAGGACTTCGTTCCTCGATCGTGGCTTCGAAGCGCACCGGACGGTTGGGCGAGTTCGTCTTCGCCTGCAGTTCCAGGCTCCCTTTGGACCAGCGTCGTCGCGCATGGAGAAGAGCTCCCGGAGCATTGCCCCCACCTCCCTCGACCCTTGGTCCACCCGAACAGATCAGGTTCAGCCCCAGCTGCAGTTCGCCGGCGGCCCGAGTCGCGTGGACTGAGGTGAAGCCCTCATCCCCTTCGAAGTCGATCCGCCCTTCGTAGTAGCCGGAGTCGAATTCGATCGACTGGTCCGGCTCACAGCGCGGGTGCGCTTTCTCGCTTTGGCCGCTCGGGACGAAGTGGAGATCGATCGAGCCGAGGCGACCGAGGTCGGCGGCGATCGTCGATTCGGTCACTTCGACATGGTGAAGCGCGAAGTAGGTCGCTCCCGCGCCCTTGCGGCCAACGAAGAGGATCAGCTCGTCGTGCTCGCCGCGAGGGTCGCCGTCGAAGGCGAGGGCGTGCAGCGAGTAGCCGTTGCTGGCGGGCAGCCGGAATCCGCCGGGAGGGAACAGCGTTTCCGCCGCCGCAGGAGCGGCCCCGACCGCGGCAAGCGCTCCAACTAGGAATAGGCAGATGGCACAAGGCAGCCTCATTAGTCGCGGAACCCTATGGCAGGAGTCAGTCGAGGAACGAGCCGGGGGCCTCAATCTGATTCGATAGCCGCCCATGGCTGTCAGCGCCCAATACAGCGTCACGATCCGCGTCGAGCTCGATGCGCGGCAGGAGCCGCTGGGGCGGCTGACCGCGGCGATCGCCGAGGCGGGGGGGCAGCTGCAGGGGGTCGACCTGGTGCCCGGGGCCGGGCCGGAGGGGAAACGGGTGCGCGAGTTCACGATCGACGCCGCCGACCGCGACCACTGGGAGAGGATCCTGCGGGCGATCGGGTCGACGCGGGGGGCGCGGGTGCTCGACTACGTCGACCGCACGATGCAGATGCACCGCGGCGGCAAGATCGACATGCGCAACAAGTACCCGGTGAAAACGCGCGACGACCTCTCGATGGCCTACACGCCCGGAGTCGCCCGCGTCTGCATGGACATCCACGCCGACCGCAGCAAAGCCTTCGAGTACACGATCAAGAAGAACACGGTCGCGGTCGTCTCCGACGGCAGCGCCGTGCTGGGGCTCGGCAACATCGGCCCGGAGGCGGCGATGCCGGTGATGGAGGGCAAGTGCATGCTGTTCAAAGAGTTCGCCGGGGTCGACGCCTTCCCGATCTGCCTCGACACCCAGGACGCCGACGAGATCGTCCGCGCGGTCGAGCTGATGGCCCCGACCTTCGGCGGCATCAACCTCGAGGACATCTCTGCCCCGCGCTGCTTCGAGATCGAGGACCGGCTCAAGGAGAGCATCGACATCCCGGTCTTTCACGACGACCAGCACGGGACCGCGGTGGTGACGATGGCCGCCCTCTTCAACGCCCTGAAGATCACCGGCAAACCGATCGAGCAGCTGCGGGTGCTGGTGGTCGGTCTCGGCGCCGCCGGGGTCGCGGTGACGAAGATGATGCTCGCCTCCGGGATCACCCAGATCGTCGGCTGCGACCGCAAGGGCGCGGTCTCGACCAAGCGCGAGGACTACGAGTCCGGCGAGATGAACGAGGCCAAGCGCTGGTACGCCGAGACCACGAACCCGGACGTGATCCAGGGCCCGCCCGACGACGTAATCGAGGGCATGGACATCTTCGTCGGCCTTTCCGGTCCCGGGATCATCCAGCCCGAGTCCCTGGGCAAGATGAACGACGACGCGATCGTCTTCGCGATGGCGAACCCGACGCCGGAGGTGATGCCCGAGGAGGCCGCCCCCTACGTGCGGATCATGGCCACCGGGCGCTCCGACTTCCCGAACCAGATCAACAACGTGCTCGCCTTCCCCGGCATCTTCCGCGGCGCGCTCGACGCCGGCGCCCCCTCGATCACCGAGGAGATGAAGCTGGCCGCCGCCCAGGGGATCGCGATGGCGGTATCCGAGGAGGACCTCGCCGAGGACTACATCATCCCCAGCGTCTTCAACCGCGAGGTGGCGCCGAAGGTCGCCGAGGCCGTGGTCGAGGAGGCAAAGCGCGACGGCATCGCCCGGCTCAACGAGGAGACCGGAACCTTCACCGCGGTGGACGGGGCCTAGCCGGTGCGGGTCCTCGTCACCGGCGCCACCGGCACGATCGGCCAGGCTCTGTGTGACGCGCTGTTCGGGCGCGGCGACGAGGTCGTCGGGCTGACCCGCGACCCCGGCCGCGCCCGCGAAGCCAACCCGCGGGTCGAGTGGCGCAAGTGGGAGCCGACCCTGGAACGGCCCGACCCCGCCGCCTTCGAGGGCGTCGACGGCGTCGTCCACCTGCTGGGCGAGCGGATCGACCAGAAATGGACCGTGGAGGCGAAGGAGCGGATCATGGAGAGCCGCCGCCAGGGGACCCACAACCTGGTGCAGACGCTCACAGCGCTCGAGAGCCCGCCGAAGGTGCTGGTCAGCCAGTCGGCCGTCGGCTACTACGGCGACCGCGGCGCCGAGGAGGTCGACGAGAGCGACGGGCCGGGGTCGAGCTTCGACTCCGAGGTGGTGGTCGCCTGGGAGGCCGCCGCCCACGAGCTTGACAGCGCTGACGTCCGCCTCGTCGTCGTCCGCACCGGCCAGGTGCTGACGAAGAAGGGCGGCATGCTGAAAGAGATGCTGACGCCGTTCAATCTCGGCCTCGGCGGCCCGCTCGCCGGCGGCGAGCAGTACCTCTCCTGGATCCACATCGCCGACGAGATCGGGATCCTGCTCTGGGCGCTGGACGACGAGAAGGTCGAGGGCACCGTCAACGCCTCCTCGCCCAACCCCGCCACCAACAAGGACTTCTCCAAGGCCCTCGGCCGGGCCCTCAACCGCCCCGCGGTGATGCCGGTCCCCGGCCTCATCCTCGACCTCAAATTCGGCAAAGAGTTCGGCCAGGTCCTACGCGGCGGCCAAAGAGTGATCCCTAAACGCACCGAAGCCCTCGGGTACGAGTTCAGCTATCCCAAACTAGACGCTGCCCTGCGGGACCTCCTCTAACTGTCACAGGAGGGGCGGGCACCCGCCCCTCCCCCACCCAGCGCCTAAGAGGCCCGCCCCAGCACGTCGACCGGGCCCTCGATCCAGATGTTGACGCGGTCGCCCGGGTGCCAGGCGGGGAAGCCGAGTCGGCGCACCTTGACGACGCTGCCCGACGGCAGCTCCAGCTCGACCAGCTGATCGTGGCCGAAGAAGCTGCGCGAGAGCACGGTTGCCTTCTGGCTGCGGCGGTCGGGCGGCTCGATCGTCCCGATCGCCAGCGACTCCGGCCGCACGAGGACGTCGACCTCGCCGCTGAGGCCCTCGCGGTTCGGCAGCGGCCCCAGCTCGCACTCGATCGTCCCGTCGGCGGCCCTGCCGGGCAGCACCTCGATCTCGCCGAGGAAGCTGGCGACCCAGCGGCTCGAGGGCCGCGAGTAGACGTCCTCCGGCGTCCCCACCTGCTCGACCTTGCCCTCGTTGACGACGGCGACGACGTCAGCGACGCTGAGCGCCTCCTCCTGGTCGTGGGTGACGAAGACCGAGGTCAGCTTCTGCTCGGCGAGGATCTCGCGCACCTCTTCGCGCACCCGCGCCCGCAGGCCGGCGTCGAGGTTGGAGAAGGGCTCGTCGAGGAGCAGCGCCCGCGGCTCGGCGACGAGCGCCCGCGCCAGCGCCACCCGCTGCTGCTGGCCGCCCGAGAGCTGGTGCGGGTTGCGCTTGCCGAGGCCGCCGAGGCCGACCGTCTCCAGCGCCGCCTCCACCTTGGCGCGATCGGGCCGGCGACCGAGCGCGTAGCCGACGTTGGCGGCGACGTCCATGTGCGGGAAAAGCGCGTAGTCCTGGAAGACCATGCCGATCCGGCGGCGCTCGGCCGGGACCGTGCGGCCGTCCCCGCTGACGATGTCGCCGCCGATCTCGATCGTGCCGGCGTCGGCGCGCTCGAGGCCGGCGATCAGCCGCAACGTCGTCGTCTTGCCGCAGCCGCTGGGGCCGAGCAGGGCGCAGGTCGAGCCCTCGGGAACGTCGAGGTCGAGGCCGTCGACGGCGACGACCTCGCCGAAGCTCTTGCGCAGGCCGCGCAGGCGCAGGCCAGGGGTCGGATTGGGGTCTTCGTGCTCCATAAGCAGGCGGTTCCATAAGATTAGGGCAACCTAACTTCCTTCTCCGTGATCTTCCCCACCCGACAACGCCGCTTGCTCGCGGCCGCCCTCCTCGTCTTCGCCGCCCTCGCCGCGGCCGGTTGCGGCTTCAGCACCGAAGACAGCGGCGGCGGCTCCAGCAATCCCGGCGTCGACGGAATCACCCTCTACTCGGGGCGAATCCCGGCCGCGATCGGTCCCGCCGTCGACATGTACGAGAAGCAGGCCAACCGCGACGTCAAGGTCCGCTACGCCGAAACCGCCGACCTCGCCGCGACCCTGGTCGAGGAGGGCAACGCCTCCCCCGCCGACGTCTTCTTCGCCCAGGAGCCGGGGGCGATCGCCGCCGTCTCCGAAGCGGGGCTGCTGGCAAAGCTGCCGCAGGACATCCTCGACCGGGTGCCGGCGAAGTACCGCGACCCGGAAGGGCGCTGGGTCGGGGTTACCGGCCGCGCCCGGGTGATCGCCTACAACCGCACCGTCGTCAAGGAATCCGAACTGCCGCCCTCCCCGTTCGGGCTGACCGATCCCAAGTGGAAGGACCGCGTCGGCTGGAGCCCGGCCTCCTCGAGCATGCAGGAGTACGTGACCGCGCTGCGCGCCAAGTACGGCGACGACCGGACCAAGCAGTGGCTGGAAGAAATGGTCGACAACGGCGCCGTCGCCTTTCCCGACAACGTGACGATCCGCGACGCGATCGCCAAAGGCGAAATCGACGTCGGCCTGATCAACCACTACTACGTCGCCCAGGCGATCTCCGAAGAAGGCCCCGACTACCCCGTCGCCGTCTACTTCCCGCCCAAGGGCCTGGGATCGCTGCTGCTGCTGACCAGCGTCGGCGTGCTCGAATCGAGCGACCGCAAGCCCGAAGCCTTCGCCTTCGTCCGCTCCCTGCTCTCGAAGAAGAGCCAGGCGTTCTTCACCTCGAGCTCGAAGGAGTACCCGCTCGCCAAGGGGTCGAAGCCGGACCCCTCGCTGAGCGTGCCGCTCGACGAGATCCCCGCCTCCGACTCCAGTCTGGTCGACCTCAAGGAGCTGCAGGGGACGATCGAACTGATGAAAGAAAGCGGGGCGCTGTAGATGCCGGCGGCGCGCCGGGCGCCGCTCGGCCTGCTCGCTCTCGGCGCCCTGATCGGCGCCGCCGCCGTCCTCCCCGCCGCCTACCTCGTCGTCGTCATCGCCGGCGACCTCTCGGCGGCGCTGGAAACCGCCTTCTCCTCGCGGGCGCTGGAAACGCTGCTGCGGACGGCGGCGCTGACCGCGGCGGTCGTCGTCGCCTCGGTTGCGATCGCGCTGCCGATCGGCTGGCTCACGGTCCGCACCGACCTTCCCGGTCGCCGCCTCTGGACCGTCCTCTGCACGCTGCCGCTGGTGATCCCCAGCTACGTCGGCGCCTACCTGCTGGTCGCGGCGCTGGGGCCGAACGGGCTGCTGCAGGAAGCGCTCGGGGTCGACCGCCTGCCCTCGATCTACGGCTTCACCGGCGCCTGGCTGGTGCTGACGCTCTTCACCTACCCGCTGGCGCTGATCCCGCTGCGGGCGACGCTGCGGCGGATCGACCCCCAGCTCGAGGACGCGGCGCGGGCGATGGGCCGCAGCCCGCTGGAGGTCTTCCGCACGGTGGTGCTGCCGCAGCTCTGGCCGGTGCTGGCGGCCGGGTCGCTGCTCGTCGCCCTGTTCACGATCAGCGACTTCGGCGCCGTCTCGATCCTCCGCTTCCGCTCCTTCACCGCCGAAATCTACGTTGCCTACCAGTCGAGCTTCGACCGGGTCGCGGCGGCGGCGCTCGGCGCCGTCCTCGTCGTCGCGATGCTGGTCCTGCTGCTGGCGAGCTCGCGGGTGCGCGGCGCCCGCGCGGTGCACCGGCTCGGCCCGGGGACGCTGCGTCCGACCCAGCCCTACCGCCTCGGCCGCTGGCGCTGGCCGGCGCTCGGCTTCTGCTCGCTGGTCGTGCTGGTCGCCTTCGTGCTCCCGGTCGGGGTGCTGATCTACTGGGCCTCGAAAGGGATCTCCACCGGCAGCACCTCGCTGAACACGATCGCGGCCCTGGGGGGCAACTCGCTGCTGATCGCGGTCTGGGCGGCGGTGGTGGGAGCGGTGGCGGCGCTGGTCGTGGCGGCGCTGGCGGTCCGCTACCCCTCGCGGACGACGCGCTTGGTCGAGCGGCTCGCCCACGGCGGCTACGCGCTGCCGGGGATCCTCGTCGCCCTCGGCCTCGTCTTCTTCTCGACCCGGGCGGCGCCGGCGCTCTACCAGACGATCGGGCTGCTGGTCTTCGCGATCACGATCCACTACCTGCCGCTGGCGATCGGGCCGATCGCCAGCTCCCTGGTCCAGCTCTCGCCGCGGATCGAAGAGGCGGCGCGCGGGATGGGTCGCGGCCCAGCCGAGGTCTTCCGCACGATCACGATCCCGCTCGCCCGCGGCGGCATGATGGCCGGCGCCGCGCTCGTCTTCCTGCACGCGATGAAGGAGCTGACCGTGACCCTGATCCTCTCGCCGATCGGGTTCAAAACGCTGGCGACCGACATCTGGACGCAGACGACCTACGGCTTCTACGAGGCGAGCGCGATTCCGGCCCTGGTCCTGCTCGCGGTCGCCGCGATCCCGGTCTACCTGCTGAGCGAGCAGGGCGCGGCGCCGTCCTGAGCCGGTGACCCTGCGGCGCGCTCCGGCGCTGGCGGTGGGGGCGGCGCTGGTCCTCGCCGCCGCCTCACTTGCCCTCTCCTATCTCCCGGTCTACGACCCCTGGGCCTGGCTGATCTGGGGGCGGGAAATCGCTCACGGGACCCTGGAGACGGCCGGCGGACCCTCCTGGAAGCCGCTCCCGGTCCTGATCGACGCGCCGCTCTCCTTGCTCGGGGACGCGGCACCGGACGCCTGGCTGCTGGTCGCCCGCGCCGGCTGGATCTGCGCGCCGCTGCTGGCCGGCCTCCTGGCGGCGCGGCTGAGCGGCGAGGAGGCCGGCCGCTGGCGCTGGGTTGCCGCGGCCGTCGCGGCGGGTTCGGTGGCGCTGACGGCCGACTCCTTCACGCCGCCGCTGCGCCAGTTCACCGGCGGCCTCTCCGAGCCGCTGCTGGTGGCGCTGGTCCTGGGAGCGATCTGGGCGGCGCTCGACGAACGCCGTGAGGTGACGCTTGGCCTGGGCACCGCGGCAGCGCTGCTGCGTCCCGAAGTGTGGCCTTTCCTCGCGCTCTGGGCCTACTTCGCCAGCCGCGACCATCCGCGCCTGCGAGCGGCGGCAATTGTGGTCGCGGTCCTGATCCCGGTCGCCTGGTTCGTCCCCGACATCGTCGGCGCCGGCAACCCGCTCGAGGGCAGCGAGACCGCCCGCGCCGGCGGCCTCGAGCCGCTCGACGGCCTCGCGGTGTTGGGAAGAGCGTTGACGGCTCCTCTAGCGGCCTGCTGGATCGGCCTCGCCCTTCTGCTCTGGCGAGGCGCCTTAGTGAACCAGGGGTCAACCAAAGCGCCTGCCAATGACCGCACCATGGCGATCCTCCTCACCGGCGCCGCCGCCTGGACCCTCCTCGTCGCCCTGATGGCCGTCGCCGGCTTCGCCGGCCTCCCCCGCTTCCTCGCCCCCGCCACCGCGATCATCGCCGTCCTCGGCAGCGTCGGGATAGCCCGAGCGGCTCGGAGAAACCGACCCTTTGTCTTGGCCGTTCTCGTAATCGCCGTCGCCGGCGTCGCCTGGCGCGCCTCGCAACTGCCAGGCGACCTGGACGTCGTTCAGCGCCAGACCCGCTCCGTCAACCACCTCTTCGACCTGGTCGACGAGACCGGCAAAGCCCCCCTCCTCGCCTGCCAGCACCGCGTCCGCATAACCCGCGTCCGCGAGCAAACCGCCCTCGCCTGGAAGCTGGAAGAACCCCTCTCCACCGTCCCGTTCCGTCACAGCCCCAAATACGGCGTAGCCCTCTCCACCAAACCCATCCCCGGCGGCGCCGTCATCGCCCACGCCGGCACTTGGCGAGCCACCCGTCTCCCCTGCCCGGCTAGTCCAGCTCCGCCAACGGCCGGGCCATAGCCGGCGTTTCCGGCGCCACCCGATAGGGCTGCTCGTCCACCTCGTCCACCTCGTCCCGCTCGTGGTAAACGCTGTCCGCGTTCACCGCCCAGACGTCGTGCCCCGCCCCGTCGCAGAGGTTCTCCACCGCCCGCATCGCCGTCAGCATCGAGTGATCGGAGTTGTTGTACCTGTGGAGGCCGTTGCGGCCGATCTGCTGGAGGTTCGAGAAGCCGTCGAGCCAGCCCCGGATCCGCTCGACGCGCCCGGCGTACTCGGCGTCATAGACCGGATAGGCCTTGGGGACGCGGACGACGTGTCCGCCCGCGATCCGCGCGGGGTCGACCAGCCCCAGCGCCGCGACCTCGCGCCGGGCCAGGGAGACCAGCTCCTCGTCCTTGCTGCACCAGAGATCGTCGCCTTCGAAGCAGAAGTACTCGAGCCCGAGACAGGAGCGGCGCGGGTCGGGGGTCATCCAGGGGCTCCAGGCGCGGAAGTTCTGGATCCGGCCGACCCGCGCCCGCGGGTCGTGGACGTAGACCCAGTTGTCCGGGAAGGGCGGCTCGCCGTCGATCGGCAGCGCCACCGTGAGGAAGTCGCGGTAGCGGAGGCCGGCGGCGGCGCGGGTGACCTCGGGCGGGGGCGCCGGCTCGGCGGCGCCTACGGCGGTCCGCAGGGGAATCGAGGAGATCGCGGCGCTGACCTCGAAGCGCTCGCCGCCGGCGCGAACGGCAGTGAGGCTCCCGGCCTCGTGCTCCAGACCTTCGACGGGGGCGCCGAGGCGGATCTCGCCGCCGCCCTCCTCGACCCGCCGCGCCATCTCCTCCCACATCTGCCCCGGCCCCAGCCGCGGGTACCGGAACTGCTCGATCAGGCTCTTCGGGGTCTCGCCGCCGCCCGGCAGCGCCGCCCGCAGGGCCGAGCCGAGCGAGAGGTCGGCGATCCGCTGCGCCGCCCACTCGGCCCGCAGCTCACCCGTCCCCACCCCCCAGACCTTTTCCGTGTAGGTCTTGAAGAAGAGCTCGAAGAGGCGGCGGCCGAAGCGGGCGCTGACCCACTCCTCGTAGGTCTCGGCCTCGCCGCGGCGGCCGAGGCGGGCGCGGGCGTAGGAGGCGAGGCTGCGGACCAGCTCCAGCGGCCCGACCTTGGCGAAGACGTCGGCCGGCCGCAGCGGGTAATCGATGAAACGGCCGCGCCAGTAGATCCGCGAGAGCCGCGGGCGCACCAGCAGCTCCGGCCCCAGCAGCTCCTCCCAGAGCTCCTCGACCTCCTCGCTCTTGGTGAAGAAGCGGTGGCCGCCGAGGTCGAAGCGGTAGCCGTCGCGGACCACCGTCCGCGCCAGGCCGCCGACCTCCTCGCCGGCCTCGAAGACGACGACGGGTACGTGGCGCTGGACCAGCCGGTAGGCGGCGGTGAGCCCGGCCGGGCCGGCTCCGAGCACGGCAACCGGCGCGGAATCGGGGCTGGAGGCGGGCACCGTCATCGGGTAGGGAGATGCTATTAGGTATCCCTAATGCGGACGCCCACCCTTGCCGTCGTCGTCCCCGCGACCGACGATCCGCCGACCCTGGAGCGGTGCCTGAGGGCGATAGAGACAGGCGATCGTGCTCCCGACGAGCTGGTCGTGCAACGAGAGCCCCCGGGCACGGGACCGGCAGGCGCGCGCAACGCCGGCAGCGAGGAGACGACCGCCGAGGTGCTCGTCTTCGTCGATTCCGATGTCGAGGTCGATGCCGAGGCGCTGTCCCGAATCGAGCGGCACTTTCGCGACGACCCCGGCCTCGCCGCCGTCTTCGGCGCCTACGACGACGATCCCGCCGAACCGGGGGTCGCTTCCCGCTACCGGAACCTCCTCCACCATCACGTCCACTCCGGGGCGGCCGGCGAGGCCGAGACCTTCTGGGCGGGCCTGGGCGCGGTGCGCCGCGACGCCTTCGAGGGCGCCGGTGGCTTCGACGCCGACCGCTACCCGCGGCCGAGCGTCGAGGACATCGAGCTGGGGATGCGACTGCGGCGACAGGGGGCGCGCATCGTCCTCGACCCGCGGATCCGCGGCCGCCACCTCAAGCGCTGGACGGTCGCGAGCATGATCCAGACCGACTTCGGCCGCCGCGGCGTCCCCTGGATGCGGCTGCTCCTGCGCGAGGGGTCCGGCAGCACCGCCCTCAACCTCGGCTGGCGACGGCGGCTGAGCGCCGCGAGCAGCGTCGCGCTGCTCGGTTTCCTCCTCGCCCGTCGACGGCGCCTTGCGGCGGCGGCGCTGCTCGCCAACCTCGCCCTCGACCGCGACCTCTACGCGCTGCTCGCCCGCCGCGGCGGCCCAGGGTTGCTCGCCGCCGGGATCGGCCTGCACCAGCTGCACCAGCTCTGCGCCGCCGCCTCGGTGCCGGTCGCCATCGCCCTCCACCTCGCCGAGGAAACGCAGCAGTGAGGGTGGGGATTGCGGGATGCGGGCGCATCGCCGAGCGTGGCTACGTCCCGGCCGCCCTCGGTGCGGAGGAAGTCGCGATCGCCGGCTTCGCCGATCCCGACACGGAACGCCGGCGGGCGTGCGCCGAGCTCTGGGCCCGCGGGGGCGGCGACGAGGCGCCCAGCCTCGCAAGCGCCGCCGAGTTGCTGGCGGCGGTGCCGATCGACCTGCTCGTCGTCGCCGCCCCCTCTGCTCACCACGTCGCCCTTGCCGAAGAGGCGGCAAGGGCCGGAGTCCGCTCGCTGGTCGAGAAGCCCCCGGCCCCGGACCTCGAAGCGTCGCAGCGGCTGGCGGCACTGGACCCGCAGCCCTTCGTCGCCTTCAACCGCCGCTTTTTGCAGGGCCATGAGCTGCGCGGCGCGGTTCCGGCCGAGGGATGGTTGGAGCTCGACCTCGAGCTGCGCTTCCGCCGCGGCAACTGGGGTGCGCACCAGGCCGACGACGAGGCGCTTCTGGACGCCGGCCTGCACCTGATCGACCTCGCCTGCCACCTCAGCGGCGCTGCCCCGATCGCCGTGCGGAGTGCGAGGGTCGAGCCCGAGCAGGCGAACCTGGAGCTGGAGCTGGCCCGCGGCCGCGCCCGCATCTCCTGCGCCACCGACCGCGGCCACCGCGAGGTCGTCGCGGTCCGCGACCGCTCGGGGAGGCTCCTCGCGAGGTCCTCCTGGGGTGGTCTACGCACCCGCGCCGGCGGCCTGCTCGGTCGTCCCGACCCGCTCGTCCTCTCCCTGAGGCGTCAGCTCGAAGCGCTGAACGCAGTTGTTCCCGCATACCGGGAACAACTGCGTGGGGTCGCCACGGCGGACGACGGAGCGGCGGCGATGGCGGTGGCCGAAGCCGCCCGCCGCTCGGCTGCGCTGGGCGGGGCCGAGGTGACGGTGACGCCGCTGGGAGCCTCGACGTGATCGCGGTCATCCAGTTCGACGCCGCCGGCGCCTCGCTGCTCGCGCGGCTGGAAGGCGAGGGCCGACTGCCGAACCTGGCAGCGCTGCGCCGGCAGGGAACCCACCTGGACCTCGAAACCCCGGCCGCGCACTTCCCCGCCAGCGCCTACCAGGACCTCTACCGCGGGGTAGAGGTCGGCGAGCACGGGCTCTACTACCCCTTCCAGTGGGCCGCGTCGGACCAGCGGGTGCGGCTGGCGGGGAGTTTCGACGCCCCACCCCCGATCTGGGATCGGCTCGGCCGCGCCGGCCGCAGCACCCTCGCGATCGACCCCTACGAGTGCCACCGTCCGCACGAGGCGCAGGGCGAGCTGGCCTGCGGCTGGGGGATGCGGGAGCGGGTCGTGCTCGAGCGCTGGTCGGTCCCTGACGGCGGCGACCGCGGCGCCCGGCGCCTCCACGGCCGGCCCCCGGACGTGACCGAGGTCTTCGGCGCCCAGACCCCGCGCGAGCTGCGGCGCCTGCGCGAGCGCTTCCTGCAGGCTCCGCGCCGGGTCGCCGACCTCGCGGTCGAGCGCCTGCGGGCGCGGTCTTTCGACCTCGCCTGGATCGTCTTCGCCGCCCCGCACCTGGCCGGGCACCGGCTCTGGGCCATCCCCCCCTACCTCGACGAGGAGGCGGTCCCGGCTCAGGAGCGGGCGCGACTCGACTCCACCCTCGCCGAGGTCTACGAGGAGGTCGACGCCCAGCTCGGCCGCGTCCTCGAAGCACTCCCTGACGAGTGCGACGTGATCGTCTGCTCCGTCCTCGGCATGGACGAGAACACCAGCCGCGCCGACCTCCTGCCGGGGATGCTGAGCGCCGTCCTCGGCGAAGGAACCGACGGGGGAGGCGGCGACTCCGACTCGGGCGCGATCTGGCGCTTGCGCGCCGCGCTCTCCGGGCGCCTGCGCTCGCGGATCGCCGCGGCGATGCCCGACCGCATGGCCCTGGAGCTCACGGCGCGGTTGGAGCTGCGCGGCGTCGACTGGTCCTCCACCCGCGCCTTCGCCCACCCCGCCGACAACCAGGGCTACGTCAGCCTCAACCGCATGGGCCGCGAGCGCGACGGGATCGTCGACGAGGCCGAGGCGGCGGAGCTGACCGAGCGGATCCGCGAGGGCCTGCTCGACTTCCGCGACCCCGACGGCGAGCCGGCGGTCGTCGCCGTCGACGAGGTCGCCGAGCGCTGGCAGGGCAGCGCCGCCGACCGCCTGCCAGACCTCGTCGTCCGCTGGCGCCCGACCTCCTCCGTCGTCCTCCCCGCTGTCCACTCCCCCCGCTTCGGCAGCGTCCACCGCCAGGGCTACGGCAGCGGCCGCACCGGAAACCACACCGACGGCGACGCCTGGGCGATCCTCGCCCCCCGCACCGCCCGCGCCCGCGACCTCACCCGCCCCGCCCGTGTCACCGACATCCCCGCCACCGTCGCCGCCCTCTGCGACGTGCCGCTGCAAGGCCTCAGCGGCGAGCCTCTGCTCGAGCGCTAGCCGCGAGACCGCAAAAAGGGTTCCTCAAGAGCCCTTTTTGCGGTCTCGCGAGGTCGCTCCAGCGAGGGTGGCGATTTGGGCGGTGGCGACGAGTAGGCCGGGAGCGAGGCCAGCGCGGAAGGCGGCGCCCAGGAGACCGAGGTAGAAGGCCGGCGAGCCAGGGTGGCGGCTCGTCACGGCTCGTCGATATCGGGTCGCTCCCTGTCCATAGCGGTACTGCTGGCGCAGGAAGTCCCGGACGCTCATGCCGCTGCGGTGGAGGACGATCGCGCTTGGGACGAAGGCAGCGGGGGTGCCGGCTGGTGCGGCGCGCTCCCCCCAATCGCGGTCCTCGCCCGCTGCCGCAGGGAAGGACTCGTTGAATGGCAGGCGCTCCAAGAGGGCTCGCCTGGCGGCGAGGTTGGCGGTGACCGCGAAACCGGGCGAGGCAGTTCCCGGCGCTCCCGCCTGCCCTTGCAGATAGGCGACGATCGCCTCCCACGCCCTGTCCGCAGCCGTCGCCCCATGTTCCATCAGCACCGGCCCCGTGCTCACCTGCCCTACCCCGCAAAGAAGAGGTTCCGTCAACGCCTCGACCCAACCCGGCGACGGCCGGCAGTCGTCGTCCGTAAAACAAACGACCTCCCCCCGCGCCCGTCGCACCCCCTCGTTCCGCGCCCAAGCCGGCCCTCGTCCCTCCGCGTCCCCGACCACGACGACCTCCACCGCCACCGTCTGCGCCTCCAGCGCCGCAACGCAATCCCGCAGCAGCTCCGGCCGCCCGCGGGTCGGCACCACTATCGAGACCCGCGGCCGCCCCTCCCCCATCAGCGGCCGAAGGCATCGAAGACGGCGTTCCGCGGCTGGCTCGCATCGCCTTCTTCCATCGCCCTCTCGACCTTCGCCACCGCCTCGCGCCCCGACAGCCCGCCGAGCTCGGCGATCCCGGCCGTTTCGACGACCGGGCGCGACTGCTTACGCGCCGCCGGGTCCGGCTCGCCGACGTAGGCGACCGCCGCCGAGTCCTCGGTTGCCCGCCGCGCGTTGGCGCCCACCTCCGCCAGCGTCCAACCGCCGCCGTCACCTGAGGCGTCGAGACAGACGACCCGCAGCTGATGTCCCTTGCCGCCCTTCCCCTGCGTCGCCTGCTCGCGCGCTTCGGCGCACAGCCGCCGCCCCGCCGCCGCTTCCGGCCCCCGCAGCGGCGCGCTGACGTAGACCCGCACGGTCGCTCCCGCCGCCGCGCCCTCTTCCCCGCAGCCGGCGACCAGCACGGCCAGCGCCGCGGGGACCAACAGAATCGCTAGGAGGCGCTTCAAGGCGACCGATCCTAAACTCGCTCGGATGCGCATAGGGGTCTTGACCGCAGGAGGGGATTGTCCGGGGCTGAATGCCGCGATCCGCGCGGTCGCGCGCTCGGCGATCCAGCGCGGCGACGAGGCGATCGGGATCCGGCGCGGCTACCGCGGCCTCGCCGAGGACGACTACGTGCCGCTGGACATGCGCCGCGTCTCCGGGATCCTCCACCAGGGCGGCACGATCCTCAGCACCTCGAGCTTCGAGCCGATCCGCGAGGGGGCCGTCGACAAGGTCGCCGAAGCCTTCGCCGAGCAGCGGCTCGACGCCGTGGTCGCGATCGGCGGCGAGCACACGATGGAGATCACCCGCCAGCTCCACGCCGACCGCGGCCTGCCCCTGGTCGGCGTCCCGAAGACGATCGACAACGACGTCGGCGGCACCGACTTCACCTTCGGCTTCGACACCGCGGTGCAGATCGTCACCGACGCGATCGACCGCCTCCACACCACCGCCCAGTCGCACGACCGGATCATGGTCGTCGAGGTGATGGGCCGCACCACCGGCTGGATCGCTGCCTACGCCGGCCTCGCCGGCGGCGCCGACTGCATCGTCATCCCCGAGCAGCCGACGACGGTGGAGGAGATCTGCCGCGACGTCACCCGCCGCCACGACCGCGGCAAGGACTTCTCGATCATCGTCGTCGCCGAGGGAGCGAAACTGGCCTTCGAGAGCGGTGAGGAACACCTGATCCAGCCGGTGCAGGACAGCGACGAGTACGGCTACCCGCGGCTCGGCGGCATCGGCGCCGCCCTCGCCAGCGAGCTGGAGCAGCGGACCGGATACGAAGCCCGCGTCACCGTCCTCGGCCACGTCCAGCGCGGCGGCACCCCGACCTCGACCGACCGCGTCCTCGCCACCCGCTTCGGCGCCCACGCCTACGAGCTGGCGAAAGCCGGGGAGTTCGGGAAGATGGCGGCGATCCAGGGCACGCAGATGGTCGCGGTGCCGCTGGAGGAAGCGGTCAAGGTCAAGCACGTCGACCTGGGGATGCTGGAGATAGCGAAGCGCTTCTTCACGTGAGAGGGTGGGATCCATGAACGACACCCCGGACTTCCAGGCAGCCACCCAGACTCAACAGGCGATGTGGGCGAAGGGCGATTTCGCCGAAGTCGCCCCTCTCGTGGTCCCCGTCTCCGAGAGGCTCGCCGACGCCCTGCAGCTGCTGCCCGACGAACGGGTGCTCGACGTCGCCTGCGGCAGCGGCAACTGCGCCCTGGCGGCCGCCCGCCGCACCTGGGGCAACGTGATCGGCGCCGACTTCGTCCCGGCGCTGCTGGAGCGCGGCCGCGAACGGGCGGCGGCGGAGCGGCTGGGGGTCGAGTTCGTCGAGGCCGACGCGCAGGAGCTGCCGTTCGGGGACGGCGAGTTCGACGTGACCACCTCTGTCTTCGGCGTGATGTTCGCCCCCGACCACCAGCGGGCAGCCGGGGAGCTGCTGCGGGTGACCAAGCCGGGCGGCCGGATCGGGGTCGCGAGCTGGTGCCCCGACGGCGGACTGCAGGACTTCTTCGCCACGATCGTCAAGCACACCGGCGGCCCGCCGCCCGGCACCCCGCCGGTGCTCTGGGGGGCCGAGGATCACGTGCGCGAGCTGTTCGGCGACTCCGTTACCGATTTGCGCGCCGAGCGGCTGAAGTCCCACCAGGCGTTCCGCTCGCCCGAGCACTACATCGACTTCTTCCGCGACTACTTCGGGCCGATCCAGGCGGCCTTCGAGGCCGTGGGCTCGGAGGGCGAGCAGGCCCTGAGGAGCGACCTCGAAGCCGTGCTCGCGAAGCTCAGCGTCGGCGACCAGGACGCGCTCGTCGTCGAGCCGGAATACCTGCAGGTCTTGGCGACCCGCGCTTAGAGCTAAGCGTCGGTCTTCTGCGGCTGCAGGGTGCGGATGGCCGCACCGATTAGGAGCACAGCGAAGAAAATGATGCCGGCGACGCCGCCGCCCTGTCCGAAAGCTGCGTAGCCGACCACCATCGCGGCGATCGCCAGGAAGAGGGTTACGACCATTCCCATATCGCGCGGCATCCTATTGGATCGACCCGGCGCCGAGCGCGTCGCGGGTTTCCGAGATGAACGAGGCGACCGCGTCGGCTGCGCCCTCGGGTGAGCCGCCCTCGCCGGCCGCGCGGACGAGGCGGCTGCCGATGATCACCCCGTCGGCGATCCCGCCGACCTGCGCCGCCTGCTCGGGCGTGCCGATCCCGAAGCCGACGGCGACCGGCACCTCGGCGTCGGTCCTCGTCGCCTCGACCAGCTCGGTCAGCGCCGCCGGGATCTCCGCCCGCTCGCCGGTGGTGCCGACGGTGGAGACGACGTAGACGAAGCCGCTGGCCGCCTCGCAGATCCGCTTGCGGCGCTCCGCCGGCGTCGTCGGGGCCAGCAGGGGCACAAGCGCCAGTCCCTCGGCGGCGAAGCTCTCGCGAACCTCCCCGGCCTCGTCCAGCGGCAGATCGGGGACGATCACCCCGGCAGCCCCCGCCGCCCGCGCCATCTCGGCGAACTGGCCCGAACCGCCGTGGGCGAGGACCATGTTGGCGTAGGCCATGAAGACGACCGGGACCCGCTCGCCGATCGCTCGGCAGACCTCGAGCGCGGTCGCCAGGGTCGCCCCCTCTTCGAGCGCCTTCGTCGCCGCCGCGTGGATCGTCGGCCCGTCGGCGAGCGGGTCCGAGAAAGGCACCCCGAGCTCGATCAGGTCGGCGCCGGCGTCGACGTAGGCCTCGGCGACGGCCAGCCCCGTTTCCCGGTCGGGATACCCGGCCATCATGTACGGCATCAGCGCCGCGCGCCCCTCCTCTCGCGCGAGAGCAAAAGCCGCCGCAATCCGATCCCTACCGGGGGTCGGGGGGTGACCCGAGGGAGCCTCCCCGCTGTTCTCCCGCAGGGTCACCCCCCGACCCCCTTCACGGCAGCACCTCACTCGGCGGTTTCAAACGAGCCGTGGCCTCAGCCATGTCCTTGTCGCCGCGGCCCGAGAGGCAAAGCACGTCGAAGCCGTCGCCCTCGAGCGGGTTCTCCGCCAGCCAGGCGATCGCGTGGGAGGACTCGAGAGCCGGGATGATCCCCTCCAGCCGCGCCAACTCCTGGAAGGCGGCGAGCGCCTGGTCGTCGGTCACCGCCACGTACTTGGCCCGGCCGCTGTCGCGCAGCTGCGCGTGCTCGGGGCCGACGCCGGGGTAGTCGAGGCCGGCCGAGATCGAGTGCGCCTCGAGTATCTGCCCCTCCTCGTCGGCAATGACCGAGGAGAGCGAGCCGTGGAGGACGCCCTTGACGCCGCCCTGCAGCGAGGCGCCGTGCCGCTGGGTGTCGAGCCCCTCCCCTGCCGCCTCGACGCCGACCAGCGCCACCTCGGCGTCGCCGACGAAGGGGGTGAAGATGCCGATCGCGTTGGAGCCGCCGCCGACGCAGGCGATCACCCGGGCGGGCAGCGAGCCCTCGGCCGCCAGCGCCTGCTCGCGCGCCTCCTCGCCGATCACCCGCTGCAGGTCTCGCACCAGCGCCGGATAGGGCGCCGGGCCGACCGCGGAGCCGATCACGTAGTGGGTGGTGGCGACGTTGGCGACCCAGTCGCGGATCGCGGCGCTGACCGCCTCCTTCAGCGTCCGCGCCCCGGCCTCGACCGGCGCTACCTCGGCCCCCAGCAACTTCATCCGCTCGACGTTGGGCGCCTGGCGGCGGATGTCCTCGGTGCCCATGTAGACGACGCATTCGAGCCCTAGCAGGGCGCAGGCGGTCGCGGTCGCGACCCCGTGCTGGCCGGCACCGGTCTCGGCGATCACCCGCGGCTTGCCCATCCGGGCGGCGAGCAGCGCCTGGCCGACGGCGTTGTTGATCTTGTGGGCGCCGGTGTGGGCGAGGTCCTCCCGCTTCAGATATACCCGCGAGCCGACCCGCTCGGAGAGCCGCTGCGCACGGTACAACGGCGTCGGGCGGCCGATGAAGTCCCGCCGCAACTGCTGCAGCCGCCCCATGAACTCCTCGTCCTCGCGCGCCTCCTCCCAGGCGGCGGTGAGCTCGTCCAGCGCCGGGATCAGGGTCTCCGGCACGTAGCGGCCCCCGTAGGGGCCGAAGCGCTCCTCGATCGCGCTCATGCGCTGGCGCCGACCGAGTTCGCGGCCTCGAAGAAGGCCTCCATCGCCGCGTGGTCCTTGCGCCCTGGCTCCAGCTCGACGCCGCTGGCGACGTCGACTGCGTAGGGACGGGTGACGTCGATCGCGTGGGCGACGTTCTCCGGCCGCAGGCCGCCGGCCAGGATCGCGGGCACTTCGGAGCGATGGCCTCGCAGCAGCTCCCAGTCGAAGCTCTCGCCGGTCCCGCCCCACATCCCCTTGCCGCGCCGGTCGAAGAGGTGGAAGTCGGTCCGAAAAGCCTCGGCGCCGTGGATGTCGGCAGCGCTGGCGACATGAACGGCCTTCGCCACCTTCAACCCCGTCCGCCGTTTCACCTCGGCGCAGAACGAAGTCCCCTCGGCCCCGTTCAGCTGCACCATCGTCAACCCCTCGTCCTCCACTGCCCGAGCCACCTCGTCCAAGGTGGGATTGACGAACACCCCAACGACCTCGCACTTGCGCTTGAAAGCAGCAGCAATCTCGGCCGCCACAGCTCGATCCACATCCCGAGGACTGCCATGAAAGTGAATGAGGCCGATAGCCCAGGCCCCCAGCCGCACAGCCTCAGCCGCGTCGTCCAAATTCGTAATCCCACAGAACTTAACCCGCATATCCCCAGCGTACGCGAAGGACGGTCCCCACTCCGTGAGGACCGTCCCATCAAAGACCCTTAACCGCCGCCGCTGTTCTCCGGCTGGCTCCCAAGAGTCACGTTCGCCGTCTTTTCATTGCCGTCGCGAACGATCTTCAGCTCGAGTTCGTCCCCGGGCTTGTGCCCCTGGATGATTTCGACGAGCTGTTCCATGCTCTTCAGCTTTTCGCCGTCGACTTCGGTGATGATGTCGCCGCCGAGCCGGACTTCCTGGCCGTTGATCGTCGCCGAGGTCCCCCCGGCTTCGATCCCGGCCTTGTCGGCCGGCCCACCCTTGACGACGGACTGGACGATCACCCCTTCGTCGACCGGCAGGTTGATCGCCTTCGCCAGTTCGCTGTTGATCGTCCCGCCGCTGATCCCGATGAAGGCGTGTTCGACTTCGCCCTTCGTCTTCAGCTGCTCGATCTCGGCCCGGACGGTGTCGATCGGAATCGCGAAGCCGATGCCGACGTTGCCGTTGCCACCGCCGCCGGTGGCGATCTGGGCGTTGATCCCGATCACTTCCCCGGAGGCGTTGATCAGCGGTCCGCCGGAGTTGCCGGGATTGATCGCGGCGTCGGTCTGGATCACGTGGGAAATCGCAAACCCGTTGGGGGCTTCGATCTGCCGCTGCAGGGCGGAGACGATGCCGCTGGTGACGGTGCGGTCGAGGCCGAAGGGGTTGCCGATCGCGACCACCGGATCGCCGACTTCCATCGCCGCCGACTTGCCGAGCGTCAGCGGATGCAGCTGGTCGGCGGGCGCGTCGACCTGGAGCAGGGCGATGTCGGTGCCGGGATCGGCGCCCACCACTTCGGCTTCGTAGGTCTTTTCGGAGTCGCCGAGTTTGACCGTCACCTTGCTGGCGCCTTCGATCACGTGGTTGTTGGTGAGGATGTGGCCTTCGCCGTCGATCACGAAGCCCGAGCCGGTGGCGACCCCGCCGCCGGATTCGGGTTCGGGTTCGCCGAAGGGGTTGAGGCTTTCGGTTTCGGTCGGTTCGAGCTGGGATTCGATGAAGGCGACCCCTTGGCCGTCGGTCTTGTAGATCTGGTTGACGACGTTGGCGGATTCGTTGCCGGACTTGCTGTCGACCGGCGCCGTGATCGGCGCGGCGACGGTCGTCGTCGTGTCGCCGCCGGACTGGATCGCGCCGGCGGCGATCGCGATCCAGCCGAGGACGGCGACGACCAGGCCCCCGAGCAGAGCGGAGCCGAAGGGACTGCGAAGTTTTCGATTGAGCTTGGTCATGGACAGCAGAATGACGGCGGGAGCTGTCCTGTCCCTAAATGCTCTTCTAATTTTTCCTAAACGAGGTGTTCCCGGGTGCTCTCGTCGGTCCCGGTCAGGTCCCGCACCTTCGCCTCGGGGTCCGAAGCCGCCATCAGGGCACCGCCGATCAGGACCGCATCGACCCCGACGCGGTCGAGCTCTTCGAGCTCCGCCCGCCCGGAGATGCCGCTCTCGGCGACCACCGTCTTGCCGGCGGGGATGTTCGGCATCAGCTCGTAGGTGGTGGCGATGTCGACGCTCATGTCGTCGAGATTGCGGTTGTTGATCCCGATCACCTCGGCGCCGGCCTCGAGCGCCCGCTCCAGCTCCTCGCCGTCGTGGACCTCGACCAGGCAGTCGAGGTCGATCGAGCGCGCCTCCTGGTAGAGCGCGCGCAGCTCCCGGTCGCCGAGGGCGGCGACGATCAGCAGCACCGCGTCGGCGCCGTTCACCGCCGCCTCGTAGAGCTGATAGGGATCGACGACGAAGTCCTTGCGGATGATCGGCAGTCCGCAGGCAGCGCGGGCGGCTCGCAGGTCGGCGAGCGAGCCGCCGAAGTGCGGCTCGTCGGTCAGGACCGAGAGCGCGGCGGCGCCACCGCGCTCGTAGGCCGCCACCTGGGTGGTGACGTCGACCTGCTCGGCGGCGAGCTGGCCGGCGCTGGGGGAGCGGCGCTTGAACTCGGCGATCACCGAGATGCCGGGCCGGGCCAGAGCCTCGTTGAAGGGGCGGTCCTCCCCCCGGACCGAGAGGCGCGCTTCGAGGTCGGCTTGGGGGAGGTCGCGACGACGCGCTTCCACCCCCTCGCGGGCCCCGGCGATGAGCTGCTCCATCATTCCCACTTGAGGCTCCAGAGCCTAAACGGCGGGCGCGGCCGTTGCCGCGATCAGGCGCTCCAGCACGTCCGCTGCCGCCCCGGAGTCGATCGCCTCGGCGGCTTTTGCCGCCCCCTCCGCGAGATCGGCGGCGAGCCCGCCTACGTAGAGGGCGGCGGCGGCGTTGAGGAGGACGAGATCTCGGTGCGGCCCGGCCTCGCCGGCCAGCACGCTGCGAGTGACCGCGGCGTTCTCCTCCGGGGTGCCGCCTGCCACCCGCTCCAGGTCGGCCGGCGCCAGGCCGAGCTGACCCGGCTCCACGAACCACTCCGAGGTGCGCCCGTCGGCGACCTCGATCACCCGCGTGCGCGAGGCGAGCGAGAGCTCGTCGAGGCCGTCCTCGGCGGCGACGACCAGCGCCCGCTCGCTGCCGAGCCCGATCAGCGCCTCGGCGATCGTCTCCTGGTAGCGGCGGTCGGCGACGCCGAGGAGCTGGCGATTGGCGCCGGCGGGGTTGGTCAGCGGGCCGAGGAAGTTGAAGATCGTCCGCACCCCGAGCGCTTTGCGGGCGGGGACGACGTGCGCCATCGCCGCGTGGTGCTTGGGGGCGAACATGAACCCGAAGCCGACTTCGTCGATGCAGCGCCCGACCTGCTCGGGCTCGATCTCGACGTTTACCCCCAGCGCCTCCAGCAGGTCGGCCGAGCCGGACTTGCTGGAGTTGGAGCGGTTGCCGTGCTTGGCGATCGCGGCGCCGGCCCCGGCGGCGACCAAGGCCGCGGTGGTCGAGACGTTGAAGGTCGAGGGGCCGCCGCCGGTGCCGCAGGTGTCGACGAGGTCGTCGCGGCGGGTCTGGACCGGCGCCGCCAGGCCCCGCATCGTCCGGGCCAGACCGACCAGCTCGGGCACCGTCTCCCCCTTCGCCCGCAGGGCAATCAGGAATGCCCCGGTCTGGACCGGGTCCGCCCGCCCCTCCATGATCTCGCTCAGCACCGCCGAGGCGTGGTCGGCGGTGAGGTGGTCGCCGGCGCAGACGGCGTCGATCGCACGGCTGACGACGTCGTTAGGCATCTGCCTCTGCCTCTCCGATGAAGTTGGCGAGCAGGTGCTTGCCCTGCGGCGTGAGAACGGACTCGGGGTGGAACTGGACGCCCTCGATCGGCAGCGTCTTGTGGCGCGCGCCCATCACGACCTCGCCGAGGCTGGCGGTCAGCTCCAGCTCCTCGGGCAGGTCGGGGTCGGCGACGAGCGAGTGGTAGCGGCCGGCGACGATCGGGCTCGGCAGCCCGGCGTAGACGCTCTTCCCGTCGTGCTCGACTTCGCCGTCCTTGCCGTGGATCGGATCCCCCTGGACGACCTTGCCGCCGAAGGCCTCGACCATCGCCTGGTGGCCGAGGCAGACGCCGAGCACCGGCGTCCCGGCTTCGCCGAAGGCCTTGATCGCCTCGCCGGAGATCCCCGCCTCGGCCGGCGTGCAGGGACCGGGCGAGACGACGAGGCGGTCGGGTTTGCGCTCCAGCAGCTCGGCGACGGTCGCCTTGTCGTTGCGGACGACTTCGACCTCGGCCCCGAGCTCGCCCAGGTACTGGACGAGGTTGTAGGTGAAGGAGTCGTAGTTGTCGATCACCAGCACCCGCATCGCTAGCTCCAGTCCGGCTGTTCGCAGGCGACTTCGACGGCGCGGAAGACCGCCCGGGCCTTGTTCACCGACTCGGTGTACTCGTAGGCGGGCTGGGCATCGGCGACCGTGCCGCCGCCGGCCTGCACGTGCAGCTGCCCGTCCTTGCAGACGACGGTGCGGATGTGGATCGCGGTGTCGAGGTCGCCGTTCCAGGACAGGTAGCCGACGGCCCCGCCGTACCCCCCGCGCTTGACCGGCTCCAGCTCGTCGATGATCTGCATCGCCCGCACCTTCGGGGCACCGGAGAGGGTGCCGACCGGCAGGCAGGAGCGCATCACGTCCATCGCGCTCACCCCCTCTTTCAGCCTGCCGGACACCTGGCTGACGATGTGGAGGACGTGGGAATAGGTCTCGACGACCATCAGCTCGTCGACCTCGACGCTGCCGTACTCGCAGACCCGTCCGAGGTCGTTGCGGCCGAGGTCGACCAGCATCACGTGCTCGGCCCGCTCCTTCGGGTCGTTGATCAAGCGCTCGGCGAGGCGCCGATCGTCGTCCTCGCTGTCGCCGCGCGGCGAGGTGCCGGCGATCGGCCGGCTCGAGACCCGGCGCCCCTCGACCGTGACCAGCGGCTCGGGCGAGGCGCCGGCTATCTGGAAGTCGCCGAACTCGAGGAAGTACATGTAGGGAGAGGGGTTGACCGCGCGCAGGCCGCGGTAGACCGAGAAGGCTTCGACCGGGGCGGGCGCCGAGAAGCGTTGCGAGGGAACGACCTGGAAGGCATCGCCGGCGTGGACGTACTCGATGATCCGGCTGACCATCCCTTCGAACTCCTCGCGCTCCATGTTGGACACGAACTCGGGAGGGGCGGCGATCGAGGGGCGGTCGGGAACCGGGACGGCGCCGCGCAGGCGCTCGCGCATCTCGGCGATCGTCGCCGCCGCGCGCTCGTAGGCCGCCTCGACGCCGCCGTCCTCGCAAAACGCGCAGGCGAGGATCGTCAGCTCGTGCCGCAGGTGGTCGAAGACCACCATCGCGTCGGTCACCATCAGGGCCAGGTCGGGCAGCCCGAGCGGGTCGGGGTTGGGCTCGCCGAGCGGCTCCACGGTCCGCACCAGGTCGTAGGCGAAGAAGCCGACGGCGCCGCCGGCGAAGGGCGGCAGCCCGGGCACCGGCGCCGGCCGGTACTCGCTCAGCCGCTCCGCCACCGCCGCGTAGGGGTCCGGAGCGGGCTCTGACTTAGCCGGCGCGGCGGCGGGGTCCGCCTCCTCTCCGCTCCACTCCGAGAGGACGCCGTCGCTCCAGCGCAGCAGCGCCCGCGGGCGCAGGCCGACGAAGGAGTAGCGACCGACCTGGCCCTGCTCGGCCGACTCGAGCAGGAAGCAGGGCGCCCCCTCCGGCTCGCCGGCGCGCAGCTTGAGGAAGGCGGAGACCGGCGTCTCGCAGTCGTCGACGAGGCGGGCGCGCACCGGCACCACGTTGCCCTCGCGCGCCAGCGTCCGCGCCTCCTCGAGGCTCGGCTCGAGGCGGATCTCGGAGTCAGCCGCTACGTGCATTCAGCACTTCCATCACCTTCGCCTGCGAGATCCCGCGCGAGGCCAGGAGCACGCTCAGGTGGTAGAGCAGGTCGGCGGCCTCTTCGGCCACCCGCTCGTCGCTCTCTTCGCGGCCGGCGCGGACCACCTCCTCCGCCTCCTCCTCGACCTTCTCGCCGATCAGGGCGCGATCGTCGAGCAGCTTCACGGTGTAGCTGCCGTCCGGGCGCTGGAGGGCGCGGTGGCGGATCGTCCGCTCCAGCGCCGGCAGCGCTTCGTAGGTGACCGGGAAGGGCTCGCCATCGGCCCGCTGCGCGTCCTTGCGCGGCGAAGCCGAGCCCAGCACCTCGCGGTAGAAGCAGCTGCGCTCGCCGGTATGGCAGGCCGGCCCCGCCGGGTCGACCAGCGCCACCAGCGAGTCGCCGTCGCAGTCGTAGCGCAGCTGGCGCAGGTGCATCAGGTTGCCGGACGTTTCCCCCTTCTTCCAGAGCTCGTCGCGGGAGCGGCTGTGGAAGTGCAGGTCCCCGGTCTCGAGCGTCAGCTCCAGCGAGCGCGAGCTCATGTAGGCGAGCATCAGCACCTCGCCGGAGGCGAAGTCCTGGACGACGCACGGGACCAGCCCCTGCTGGTCGAACTCGATTTCGGGAAACATCCGGGGCAATCGTAAACGCCGCGTCGCTACTCGATGCCGAGCCGGTCGAGCAGGTCTTCGTCGCGGCGCCAGTTGCGGCGGACGCGGACGGCGAGGTCGAGGTGGACCTTGGCGTCCAGCTCGCGCTCCAGAGAGCGGCGGGCGGCGACGCCGATCTCGGAGATCTTCTTCCCCGCCTTGCCGATCAGGATCGCCTTCTGCGACTCGGTCTCGACCCAGATCTCGGCCCGGACGGTGACCAGCCCGTCCTCGCGCGGCTCGACCTCCAGCACCGAGACCTCGACCGAGTGCGGGACCTCCTGCCGGGTCCGGTTCAGCACCTGCTCGCGGATCAGCTCGGCCAGCAGCAGCTCGCTCGACTGGTCGCTGCTGTCCTCCGGCGGGTACATGTAGGGCCCCTCTGGGATCAGCTCGCCGAGGCGCTCGAGCAGCGGTTGGATGCCCTCCCCCGTCTTGGCACTGATCGGGAAGACCTCGTCGACGCCCTCCATCTCGCCGATCTGCGCCAGCACCGGAACCAGCTCGTTGGGGCCGAGCCGGTCGGCCTTGTTGACGGCGCAGATCACCGGCAGATCGGCGCCGGCGCCGAGCAGCGCCCGGACGATGAAGCGATCTCCTGGCCCCACACCCTCCTCGCCGTTGACGACGAAGAGGACGACGTCGGATTCGGCAAGTTCGCGCTCGACCCGCCGCTGCATCCGTTCGGTGAGAACGTCACGAGGGCGCTGCACCCCCGGCAGGTCGACCAGCACCAGTTGCCGTTCGCCCTCGAGGTCGGTGGCGACGCCCCGGATCGCGCGGCGGGTCGTCTGGGGGCGGCTGGAGACGATCGCGACGTGGGAACCGACGATCGCGTTGACCAGGGTCGACTTGCCGACGTTGGGCCGGCCGGCGAGCCCGACGAAGCCGGAGCGGGTCATCGCAGGCCGGCGAGCACCCTGGCCTGCAGGGCCAGCATCTCGCCGTCGTCGCTCTCGTGGTCGTGGCCGCAGAGGTGGAGGACGCCGTGGACCGCAGCCTCGGTCACGTCGGAGCAGTGCTCGGGACAGATCGCGACGTCGCCGAGCTCCCGCGGCCCGGCGACCGGCTCGAGTTCGTCGATCGGGAAGGCGAGGACGTCGGTGGGCGCGTCCTTGCCGCGGTGCTCGCGGTTCAGCGCGCGGATCCGCTCGGCGTCGACGATCTCGACCGCGAGGTGGCCCTCCTCGACGCCGGCTGCCCGCACCGCCGCGGCGACGGCGTCGCGCAGCTCCGGTGGGACGTCGGCGAGGTCGGCGCTCACGAACGCGGGGTCGGCCCGTGTTCGGCGCGGGCGCCGCGCTCACGGGCACCATGCTCGTCGTAGGCGGCGACGATCCGCTGGACCAGCTTGTGGCGGACGACGTCCTCGCCGCCGAAGCGGACGAAGGAGATGTCCTGGACGTCGCTGAGGATGTCGCTGACCGCGATCAGGCCCGAGCGCTGGTCGGTCGGCAGGTCGATCTGGGTGATGTCGCCGGTCACCACCATCCGCGAGTTGAAGCCGAGCCGGGTGAGGAACATCTTCATCTGCTCCGGGCTCGTGTTCTGGGCCTCGTCGAGGATTACAAAAGAATCATTAAGCGTTCTTCCCCTCATAAATGCCAGCGGCGCCACCTCGATCACGTTGCGCTCGAAGTAGCCGTTGACCCGGTCGGGGTCGAGCATGTCGAAGAGGGCGTCGAAGAGCGGCCGCAGGTAGGGGTCGACCT
>Ga0070683_100000449_pt1 | contig 28762 bp, 22 predicted proteins | sample KBSC713LmetaG_FD_64662 | JGI IMG/M metagenome (GOLD analysis project Ga0070683, IMG submission 64662) | Corn rhizosphere microbial communities from Kellogg Biological Station, Michigan, USA - KBS C7.1-3L metaG | ecosystem: Host-associated > Plants > Roots > Rhizosphere ... | reverse complement strand
CGTTCGAGCAGACGCGCCCGATGGTGGCCGCGCAGGCGCTGGGCATCGCGCGTGCGGCGTTCGAGTTCGCATGCGACTGGGCCTCCGAGCGCGAGGCGTTCGGCGGCCCGATCCTCGAGAAGCAGGGCATCTCGTTCCCGCTCGCGGAGCTGGCCGCCGAGCTCGATGCCGCGCGGCTGCTCACCTGGCGCGCGTCCTGGATGGCGGCGCAGAAGATCCCCTTCCATCACGCCGAGGGGTCGATGTCGAAGATGAAGGCGTCGGAGGTGGCGGTGGCGATGACCGAGCGCGCGATCCAGGTGTGCGGCGGCTGGGGCTACGTGCGCGACAACCCTGTGGAGAAGTGGTACCGCGACGCCAAGCTCTACACGATCTTCGAGGGCACGAGCGAGATCCAGCGGCTCGTGATCGGGCGCACGCTCGGGGACGCCGCCGATGTGCCGCCGCTGCATCACCAGACGCCCACGCGCCGCTTTGCGCCGAGCCGAAGCGTCGGGCGCGGAACGCCGTTTCGCGCCCGTGCGGGGATGGCCGGCATGAAAGTTGCACGGAAGGTGCCGAGCTCGGTGCTCAGGCCTGCAATGGCGGTGCTTTCTCCGCCGTCGGGGGCGTCGAAGAAGAAGCGCTAGCGCGCTGTCCCTAAGTCTGTGGACCGTGGACGGTGGACTGTGGACCCAACCTGAATTCCGCACGCACAATGGTCCCCTTGCCCGGCGGGCTGTGGATTGCGAACGTGCCGTCCAGCGCCTCGACGCGATCGGCCAGCCCGCGCAGCCCCGAGCCGCGCTCCGGGTCGGCGCCGCCGCGGCCGTTGTCCCCGATCTCGACCGTCACGCGCTGATCGCCGTCGAGCGCGACGCTCACCGACGCGCTGCTCGCGCCGGAATATCGGGCCACGTTGGTGAGCGCCTCGGCCACGACGTAGTACGCCGCCGCCTCCACTGCGAGCGGGAGCCGTCCGGGCGTCACCTCGGCCTTCACCGGCACCGCCGCGCGCGCACACAGCAGCTCCACGGCCGCGGCCAGCCCGCGCTCTGTGAGCACCGCGGGGTGGATTCCGCGGGCGAGCTCGCGCAGATCCTCGATCGCGTGGTCGAGCTCGGCGCGCGCACGGTCGAGCAGCTCGCGGCCTCGGGCGGGATCCGATTCGATCGCGTCCCCCGCCACGCGCAGCGAGAGCGCGAGCGACACGAGACGCTGCTGCGCGCCGTCGTGGAGGTCGCGCTCGAGCTTGCGGCGCGCCTCGTCGCCCGCGCGGACGATGCGGGCGCGCGACTCGATCAGCTCCTTCTTGGCCTCGGCCGATGCGAGCGCGAGCGCGATTAGGTCAGCGAACTCACTCAGTCGCGTCTCGGTGTCGGGATGCATCGGCTGATCGCCGGAGTTGGCAACGATCACCGCTCCCCAGATGCGGCCGGCGACGGTGATCGGCGCGCTCACCGTGCCGCTGAAGCCGAGGCGATGCATCTCCTCCGCTATCCAGCCGCGACGATTCTCGAAACTCTCGATCCGCACCGGACGACCCGTGCGGAGCACATGTGCCACGCCGGTGTCTCCGGACACCGGCACGCGCGTGCCCACCTCCATGCCGAGCGGCAAGCTGCCGTGCCAGCGCCCGACCACCATGGCGCTCTCACCGTCGGGCTCGTAGCGGATCGTCCCGGCGGCACCGGCGCCGAGCAGCTTGCCTGCCTCCTCGGTGACGAGCTGGAACACCTCCTCGGGCTCCACGCCGCCGGCCACGACGGTGGCCACGCGGCGCAACGCCGCCTGTTCCTCGGCGAGCCGCTGAAGCCGCTCGTGGGTCGCTTCCTCCACCTGCTGCTCTCGCGTGACGGGACCCACAAGGGAGAGCCTAAGGGCAGCGCGCCGTCGCTCCAACCCCGCGGGTAGTAGAAAGGCGCCCATGCAGACGGTGCCCTACTGGCTCGACTACCCGTACGAGCCGCGCTCGCCGCTGGAATCCACGATCGAGGCCGACGCGTGCGTGATCGGCGCCGGCGTGAGCGGGCTCTCATGTGCGAGGGAGCTCGCGCGCCGCGGCCTCGACACCGTGGTGCTGGAGGCGCGCACCGTGGCCTCCGGCGCCAGCGGGCGCAACGGCGGCTTCCTGCTCGCGGGCGCCGCACCGTTCCACCTGGACGCGCGCGAGCGCTGGGGACGCGACCCCGCGCGGCGGCTCTACGCGCGGACGGTCGAGGTGCAGGAGGAGGTGTATGCGCTGGCGGAGCAGCTGAGCGTGGCGGACGCCGTGCGGCGCGTGGGCTCGCTCCGACTCGCCACCTCCGAGGAGGAGGCGCTGCACGTCCGCCGGCACGTGGATGCGCTGCGGGAGGACGGTTTCGCCGCGGAGCTCGTGGAGCGTCACGAGCTCGAGCCGGTGCTCCAAGGGATCGGCCACGCCGGCTGCCTCGTGGACCACGACGGCGCGCTCCAGCCGGCGCGCTGGATCCGCGCGCTGGCCGAGGACGCCGAGCGAGCCGGCGCGCGCATCTACGAGAACACCCGCGCGCAGCCCGGCAACCCGGTGAAGGCCAAGCACACCGTGATCGCCGGCGACGCCGCGTCGGCGGCGCTGGTGCCGGCGGTGAAGGCGCGCCGCCTGCACATGATCGCCACCGCCCCGCTGCCCCAACGCGTGGTGAGCACTCTCGTGTACGCGCGCTACGGCTACGAGTACTTCCAGCAGACCCCGGACGGTCGTGTCGCCCTCGGCGGCTTCAGCGACCTGGACGGCGCAGCGTCCTACACGAGCGAGGAAACCGGCAACCCGGCGGTGTGGGAGCGTCTCGAGCGCTACCTGCGCGACGAGCTGGGCCAGACCGAAGCGGAGATCACGCACCGCTGGGTGGGCATCGTCGGCTTCAGCGAGGGCGACCGGCCGTTCGCGGGCCAGGTCGGCGACGGCCTCTACACGCTCGGCGGCTACTCGGGCACCGGCAACCTGATCGGCTCCATCGCCGGCAGGGCGGTGGCGGAGCTGATCGCCACCGGTGCGAGCTCAGACCTGGGCGTCCTCTCCCCGTAGCCACGCCACGCCGCGCGCGTAGAGGGCCCCCACCTCCGGCCCGTCGATCCCGGGCATGTCGGGCTTGACCTTGTAGCCGATGCCGGACTGCAGGTACGCGAGGTGCCGGTAGCCCACCGGAAAGCTCTCGAGCAGCGAGCGGTCGAGCTCCAGCCGCGCGGCGGGATCGACGGGATCCATGCGGTCCTTCTCGTAGATCGGCTGCCGGTGCACGAGCCCCCAGCGGCCGTCGCGGCGCTCGATGAAGTCGTAGAAGCGGCCGGTGCACACCACGTCGCACTCAACCTCGTGCACAGGCGCGCGCTGCGAGATCGTCATCTTGGTCTGGGCGACGGCGCGGTCCCCCTCCACATCGATCGAGCTGCCGCCGAGGAAATGCAGGATGCTCACCCCGCGCTCCCAGCCTTCCTTGTTCACCTCGATGAACTCGTCGGCCGTGCCCTGAAACCAGGTGGCCATCATCCTGCCGGGCAGGTGCCACACGCTCCGGAAACGCTCCCAGTCCCCGGCGTCGCGCCACACCACCCAGTTCTCCACCAGCTCGCGGATCTCGAATCGGTCGCTCATGGGGCCGTATCGTGCCGGAAGCGAGCTTCGGCGCGCCATCCGCCTCAGCGGGCGGGCCGCTCATATAGGCTCTATGCACGCGCCTGCAGCACGCCGCCTGTGCTGTGGGTGCTTTCTCCCGTTGGGACGAGAGCCCCCATGGAAGGGTCGTCACGGACCATCGGAACCCGACCTGAAATGCCGCACCGCCAGAACAACTCCCGGATCGCAGCGCTACTCCATGGAAGGAGCCGGCGCCGCAGGACCCCGCACTCGCTCGAGGTCTGTCCCTCGTGCGGAGAGCCGCTGGGAGCCGCGGACCACGCGGTCCTACTCGAAGGCGCCCCGCACCACGCGGCGTGCGTCCTGTATCGCGGGCGGGTCGTCGGACAGGCGCGCTAGCGCGCGATATCGTTGTTCCCCTACGAGGGGGAAGGGGACCTTCGAATGGAAGCACCGCTGGCACCCCACGGCGTGGCACCGCATGGCCAAGGTCAGGTGCTCGCGACTCTCTCGAACGCCATCGTCGGTCTCTACAAGGACCTCTATGGCAAAGGCCCAACGAAGGCGCGTTCGTACTTCCTCGACGACATGGTCCTCTGCGTCCTGCGGGGCGGCCTGACGCAGGCGGAGCAGACCCTTGCGAGATCTGGCAAGTCGTCCGCCGTCGCCCGCCAGCGCCACGAGTATCAGGAAGCCGTGCGCGAGGATTTCGTGGCCACGGTCGAAGCGATCATCGGCCGAAGGGTGACCGCGTTCATGAGCACCGTGCATGTGGACCCGGACCTGAACATCGAGATCTTCATGCTGGAGCCGCGCGGCGACTAGCGCCCGCGCCACTCCGGCGCGCGTTTTTCGGCGAAGGCGGTGGCGCCCTCGCGCGCGTCCTCCGAGCTCATCGCCGGGGCGCTGATCTCGTCCTGGCGGCGCCAGGCCTCCTGCTCGTCCCAGTTCTGCGCCTGCGACACGATCTGCTTCGAGGCCTTGAGCGCGAGCGGCGCGTTCTGGGCGATCTGCTCCGCCAGTTCGAGCGCCGTGTCGAGCGCCTTTCCCGGCTCGGTGGCGCGGTTTACGAGGCCGAGCTGGTGAGCTCGGGCGCCGTCGATGAACTCGCCGGTGAGCGCCAGCTCCATCGCCGCGTGGTACGGGATTCGCTTGGGCAGCCGGATCAGCGCGCCGGCCGCGGCCACGAGGCCGCGCTTGACCTCGGCGATGCCGAGCCGTGCGTCGCCGGCCGCGACGATCAGGTCGCAGGACAGCGCGATCTCGAGGCCGCCGGCAACGGCGAAGCCCTCGATCGCCGCGATCAGCGGCTTGTCGGCAGCCCGCCGCGTGATGCCGGCGAACCCGCGATCGCCGACATGAGGCCGCTCGCCGGCAACAAACGCCTTGAGGTCCATGCCGGCCGAGAACCCCTTGCCGGCACCGGTGAGGACGCCAACTGACAGAGACTCATCCGAATCGAGCGAATCCAGAGCCGAGGCAAGCTGCTCGGCAACCGCCAGATTGACGGCATTACGAGCATCAGGCCGGTTGAGCGTGATCAACAGGACGCGCCCGCGCCGCTCAAGCAGAACTTCGTTGCTCATAAGCGGCGCAGGCTATCGCCCTGCGGACTGTGGACTGTGGACTGTGCACGCCCGCTAGGGCTTCACCACCCCGTTATCCCCCACTTGCGCCTGCTTCATATTCGACACCGTGATCGCGCCGCCGCCCGGATCCGTGACCATGGGCTGCCCCTGAGTCACGATCTGGCCGTTCTTGATCGTGGCGATCTGGCCTCCGCCGAAGCCGCCGTGCTGGGTCTTCGTGTAGCGGAACGGGACGAGCCCCGGCCCGGTGAAGCCACCCTTCTCCACCGCGTCCACGAGGTCCTGGCGCGACGGGTTCTTGCCGGCGTTCTTCAGCGCCTGCGCGAACGTGTACGCGCTCGCCATGCCGTACTCGACGTTGCCGTCGAACGGCGCCTTGGCGTCGTACTGGTCGTGGATCTTCTTGAACAGCTGGATCCAGCTGTTCGAGGTGTCGGTGGGCGAGGGCAGGTAGGCGTCAGTGATCGCGCCCTCGATCAGCGCGGTGTTGGCCTTGCCCTTGGAGAACGCCTTGAGCAGGCCGCCGACCGTGGTCGGGTCGATGCCGACGTTCGACACGGCGAGCTGCGGCTTGTAGCCGAGCTTGAACGACGTGAGCCGCTCGAGCGCCGTGAACGCCGGGATCGTGAAGTCCACGAGCACCTGCGCGCCCGCCTTCTGGATCGCGGTGATCTGCGGCGCCACGTTCGTCACCGTCGGCTGGTACGGCTTGGCCACGACGATCTGGCTGCCGAGCTGCTGCTTCAGGCCGGCGAGGCCGCCCTGGCCGAAGTCGTCGTCCTGGTAGAAGACGCCGACCTTCTTGCCGGCGAAATTGTTCTTGATGTACTGGCCGAGGATCTTCCCCTCGATCGTGTAGTTGGGCTGCCAACCGAACGTGTACGGGTGCTTGGTGCCGTCGTCCCAGCACGGGCAACCGGAGGACACGAACAGGTCTGGCACCTTCTCCGAGTTGAGGAAGTCAACGACCTTGGTGTGCGTGGGCGTGCCGAGGCCGCCCCAGATCGCGAACACCTTGTTCTGCAGCACGAGCTGCTTGACGACGGTGACGGTGTTGGTGGGGTTGTAGCCGTCGTCCTTGTAGATCAGGTTGATCTTGCGGCCATTCACCCCGCCCTGGGCGTTGACGTACTGGAAGAACGCCTTGGCCGCCGGGGCGATCTCGCTGTAGCCCGGCGCGGCCGGGCCGGTGAGCGGCTGGTGGCTCCCGATCAGCACCGACGTCTTCGTGATGCCCGGCGAGGTGGAGCTACCGCCTCCCGAGCCGCAGCCGCTTGCCACGAGCGCCGCGGCGGTGAGGCAACTGGCCACGCCGAGCATGGCGCGGCTTCTCGTCTTCATCATGCACCCTCCTGTGTCGCGGGGTTCTTGCGGAGGCGCGCGCGGGATCGTCGGACGATGCCGTGAAGCGCACCCTGAATCCCCTGGGGCGCAGCCACGATCACGACGATCAGGACGATCCCGTAGAGCGCCAGGGGCAGGTTGGACTGGACGTTTGTGGATAGGGAGAAGTCGTGGGCGATGTCGTCAGACCACTGCGGCAGGTAGACGAGCGCGAGCGCTCCCCACAGCGCGCCGGTGAGGCTGCCGAGCCCGCCGAGCACGATGCCGGTGAGGAGCGCCAGGGACAGCGAGAGCTGGAACGCGCCGGGCGCGGCGAGCTGGGTGGTGACCACGAGCGCGCCGCCGGCCAGCCCGGCGCAGGCCGAGCTGACCACGAAGGCGAGCACCTGCACTCGCGCGACGTTGAGGCCGGCGAGCTGGGCGGCCACCTCGTCATCGCGCACCGCGCGGAAGGAGCGGCCCACGCCGCTGCGCAGCAGGTTGGCGAGGACGAGGAAGACGATCAGCGCGCAGGCGCATGAGATCCACGCCTGCCAGCGCTCGAGCGGGAAGTTGGCACCCAGCGAGGTGGGCGGGGTGGGCGGCGAGACGGTCAACCCGTTCTCGCCGCCGAACGCGCTCGGGTACTTGTCGGCCAGCCCCGGCAGGCCGATGGCGAACGCCAGCGTGGCGCCGGCAAGGTACGGGCCTCTCAGCCGCGAGGCCGCAGCCCCGACGGCCACGCCCACCAGCGCCGTAATCGCCGCGGACGCCGCCAGCGCCGCGGCGAGCGGGAGGCCGGAGCGGCCCACGAGGATCGCTGTGGAGTAGGCGCCCACCGCCATCAGCGCGCCGTGGCCCAGCGAGATCTGGCCGTTGAGGCCGGTGAGCACCGTGAGCCCGGCGAGCGCCGTGAAGTAGTAGGCCACGGTCGCGAGCCTGAGGTTGGTGAAGGGATCGAAGTTCTCGCTGAGCGCGAACAGGATCAGCGCGAGCACGGCGGTGATCAGGACGTTGCGCGCGAGCGTCTGCTCGGGCAGGCGGACCGCGCGCCGCTTCCTGCCGGCCTCGGGCGGCCGGGCCAGCTCCGTGGCGGCGGGCTGGGTCGGGGTCTGCATACGTGTGCTCATATGCGCCGAGCCCTCGCGCTCGTGAAGAGGCCGCTCGGCCGCACCATCAGCACCGCCACGAGGATCGCGAGAGCCGCCAGAGTGACGAGCGACGCGCCCGCGTAGCCGGACACGTAACTCAGCGACAGGCCGAGGATCAGGCCGCCCACCAGTGCGCCCAGCGGGCTGTCGAGGCCGCCGAGCACGGCGGCGGTGAAGCCGAAGATTGCCACCGGGTCGAAGTTGTTCGGGCCCACGAAAACTTGCGGACCGATGAGCAGGCCGGCCAGGGAACCGGCCATCGACGCCAGCGCCCAGCCGAGCGTGAGCATGTTCCCCACCCGCACGCCCTGGAGCCGCGCCACCACCGGCTCGAACGCCGACGCTCGCATCATCAGTCCCAAGTCGGTGAGACGGAAGAGCACGAGCAGCGCCGTGGCCATGCCAACCACCGCCAGGACGGTGAACACGTCGAACGGCCCGAACAGGTAGGTGTGCGAGCCGACGGTGTAGCCCTTGATCGAGAACGCCGGCGGGAACGAGCGCGGCGTGTTGCTCCAGATCATTCCGGCGATGGCCTCGAACAGGATCAGGAGGCCGATGGTCACGATCACCGCGTTGAGCGGCGGGCCTCCCTCGACACGGCGGATCAGCAAGCGTTCCACCACCGCGCCGAGAAGGAGTCCCGCGGCCAGAGCCACGAAGAAGCCGAGCCAGTACGAGCCGCTCGAGCTGATCACGCTCGACGCCACGAACGTGGTGATCATCAGCATCCCGCCCGCCGCGAAGTTGACGACCCGGGTGGCACGCCAGATCAGCACGAACGCCAGCGCCACCGCCGCGTAGATCGCTCCGTTGGAGATGCCGTTGAGCGTGAGGTCGATGAAGCGCGTCATCGCTCAGAACCCCAGGTAGGCGTGGCGGAGCTTGTCGTCGGCGGCGAGCTTGGCTGAGTCGTCCTCGGCCACCACGCGGCCCACGCCGAGCACCACGCCGCGGTCGGCCACGCGCAGCGCGCTCTTTGCGTTCTGCTCCACGAGCAGGACCGTGAGCTCGGTCTTCTGCCGCAGCTCGGCGATCACGCCCATGATGCGGCTGGCGAGGAGTGGCGCGAGGCCCAGCGACGGCTCGTCGAGCAGCAGCATCTTCGGCCGCCCCATCAGCGCGCGGCCGATCGAGAGCATCTGGCGCTCGCCGCCGGACAGCGAGCTCGCACCCAGCTTGCGGTGCTGCTCGAGCCGCGGGAACAGGTCGAACACGTCCTTCAGCGCCTTTGGCCGCTCGGCGCGGCTGCAGCGGGCAAGCGAGCCGAGCCGCAGGTTCTCCTCCACCGTCAGCTCCTGGATCACGCCGCCGCCCTCCGGCACGTGGGCGAGCCCGCGGCGCACGATGTCCTCGGCGCCCTGGCGGGTGATGTCCTCCCCGCAAAAGCGCACACGGCCCGAACGCGGCCGCATGATCCCGGACACCGCGCGCAGCAGCGAGCTCTTGCCGGCGCCGTTCGCCCCCAGCACTGCGGTGATGCTCCCTGCCGGCACGCTCAGCGATACGCCGTCGACGGCACGCACCGGCCCGTAAGCCGCCACCAGGTCTTCGACCTCAAGCAACTTCGGCCTCGCTCCCGAGGTAGGCCTCGAGCACCTTCGGATCGGACTGCACGGTGCTCGGCGCGCCTGAGGCGATCACCTTGCCCGAGTCGAGCACCACCACGTGATCGCAGACCGACATCACAAGGTCCATGCGGTGCTCGACGAGCAACACGGTCATCGACTTGTCGAGGTCGCGGATGAGGTCGCCGAGGCCCGCAACGTCGTCGGCGCCGAGACCGCCGGCGGGCTCGTCGAGCAGGAGCAGATCGGGCTTGGCCGCGAGCGCCCGGGCGAGCGACACGCGCTTCTGCACCGGATAGGGAAGGCTGTTCGCGGGGTGGTGCGCCACGTCGCCGACCCCAAAGCGGTCGAGCTCCTCGTGCGCGGCGTCGCGCAGCGCGCGCTCCGAGCGGTCGGAGCGCGGCAGGCCGAGGAACACCGAGCCGAGCCCCGGTTTGTGCAGGTGGTTGGCCCCCACCATCACGTTCTCGAGCGCGCTGAGATGCGGGAAGAGGCGGACGCCCTGCACCGTCCGCGCGATGCCGTGGTTCACCAGCTGGTGCGGGCGGCATTTGAGTGCGTCTCCGCGCCAGGAGATCGAGCCCTGCGCCGGCTTCACATAACCGCAGATGACGTTGAAGAGCGTGGTCTTGCCGGCGCCGTTCGGGCCGATAACGCCAGTCACCTGGCCGGGCGAGGCCGCCAGCGACACGCCGTCGAGGGCGGTGAGGCCCGCGAATTGCACGGACACCTCGTCCACCCGCAGCCCGGCCGCGGGCGCGGTCACTCCCACTCCTCCCTCCGGAGCATGGCCGCACCGTAGGCCAAGCCCCCGCGCCCCTCATTGGGGCCGCGCCCCGAACTTCGATTCGGCGCGGTTGTGGTCAGAGCACAAACGGTCCTTGCAAATCGGGGGGGTTCTCGTTTGACAGTCCCGCCAACGATCGGGACGATGCGGTCATGCCCGGCATTGCGGTGGTCAGGGAGCCGGAGTCGGATGGCGTGCGGAACGCGCGCGTGCGGATTCTGGGAGAGCTGCTCGACCAGGTGGACGACCTGGCGACCGCGGCCGTCGACGCCATGCGCGAAGAGATCCCCTCCTACACCGCCAAGGACGACGAGCGCTTCTTCGACGACGTGCTCGACCAGGTCACGCGGCACTACCAGACCAAGCTGTCGGCTTTTTTGGAAGGGCGGACCGTCACGCTCGCGGACATCGGCTTCGTGCGGGGGGCGGCCACACGGCGCGCGCGCGCCGGATTCGCGCTCGAGGACTACCTGAACGCCTTCCGCGTCGGGCAGCAGGTGCTGTGGGACGCCACGGTGGCATGCGCAGGCGATCGGCCGGTCGGGCGCGAGGCCGCGCTGCGGCTGGCGGGGCCGCAGATGCGCTACGTGGACTTCGCCTCCACGCACGCAGCGCACGCGTACGTGGAGTTCGCCCAGCACGTGGTGGCGGACGCCGACCGCGAGCGGCGCGATCTGCTCGAGCATCTTCTGGCCGGCCAGATGCCGGCGAACGGTCCTTTGGTTGGTGCGGCGCAGCGCTACGGCCTCGGGCCCGACACGCGCATGATGGTGGCCGTGGCCGTGCTGGCTGGGCGCTCGGGCGACGCCGACGCCCCGGACGCGGCCTCCGCCGCGCTGGCGCGAGCAGGGCTGCACGAGGCGAGCACGCTGGTGGTGGTCCGGCAGTCGGAGATCGTGGCGGTGCCGTCGCTCGGTCCCGGGATCGACCCGGTGGACATGTGCCATCGCCTGGAGCGGCTCCAGAAGCGGCTGCGCACCGAGGGAATGCCGCTGGCGGTTGGGATCAGCACTGTGGCTGCCGGCGTGGCCGAGCTGCCGCGCGCTTACTTGGAGGCGCGCGCCGCGCTCGAATGCGTGGTGGATCCGGACGGCGGGGTGGCGGCGTTGCCGCGGCTGTCGGCGTTCGAATATCTCGCCCGGCATGCCGACGATACGGCGCAGCGCTTGGTCGACCCTCGTTTGCAGTCGTTCTTGGAGGAGGACCGGGCGCGCGGCGGCGTGCTCACCGCGACGATCCGCGTGTTTGCCGAGTCGGATCTGAATTTGCGGCTGGCCGCGGAGCGGCTCCAGGTGCACCCGAACACGGCGCAGTACCGGATGGGGCGCATCGAGGAGCGGACCGGCTTGAACCCGCGCCGCGTGGCCGATCTGCTGGACCTGCTGGTGGCGATCGCGTTGGAAGACCGCGCCACCTCGATTGGGCACTGACAACAAAGCCGCGCGCGGGAACTTTGTGGGCCACGCCCGACGAAGATTCTGTTAAGCCCTCCTACCTTCCGCCGCGTGAACCTCGCGGCGAACTTGACCGCGTCGGCCGAGGTGCTGCGGGAGAAGACGGCGCTCAAGCTCGACGACGTCGAGATGAGTTACGGGGCACTCGATGTGGCGAGCGCGCGGCTGGCGGCGCTCTTGCGCGAGCGTGGCGTGGGGCCGGGCGACCGCGTGGGAGTGATGCTGCCGAACGTGCCGGAGTTCGCGGTCGTCTACTACGGCGTGGTGCGCGCCGGCGCCGTCGTGGTCCCGATGAACGTGCTGCTGAAGGAGCGGGAGGTCGCGTTCTACCTGTCGGACTCGGGCGCGCGGATGCTGTTCGCGTGGCACGGCTTCGCCGAGGCGGCGGAGGCCGGAGCGCGCGGGCTGCCGGTGGAGTGCGTGTTCGTGATGCCGGGCGAGTTCGCACGGCTGCTGTCGGGCGCCCGGCCGGAGTTCGCGCTGGTGGAGCGGGCGGCGGATGACACCGCGGTGATCCTCTACACGTCCGGCACCACGGGCACGCCCAAGGGCGCGGAGCTCACGCACTCCAACCTTTCTTCCAACGTGGCCGCGGTGGTGCGGTTGCACTCGTTCGGCGAGAACGACGTGCTGCTCGGAGCGCTGCCGCTGTTCCACTCGTTTGGACAGACGTGCTCGATGAACGCGGCGGTGGCGTCGGGCGCGACGCTGTCGCTGATCCCGCGCTTCGACGCAGGCCGCGCTCTGGACACGATCGAGCGCGACCGCGCAACCGTGTTCCAGGGCGTGCCGACGATGTACTCGGCGATGCTGCACCACCCGCGGCGTGACGCGTTCGACGTGTCCACGTTGCGCGTGTGCGTGTCGGGCGGGGCTTCGCTGCCGGCGGAGGTGCTGCGCGGGTTCGAGGAGGAGTTCGGCTGCACGCTGCTCGAGGGATACGGCTTGAGTGAGACCTCGCCGGTGGCGTCCTCGAATCGCCCCGACCGCGAGCGGCGGCCGGGATCCGTCGGCATGCCGATCGAGGGCGTGTCGATGAGGATCGTCGACGAGGACGGCGCCGACGTGCCGGCCGGCTCCCGTGGCGAGATCGTCATCCGCGGCCCCAACGTGATGAAGGGCTACTGGCGCCGGCCCGACGCGACCGCCGAGGTGATGCGCGACGGCTGGTTTCGCACCGGCGACGTCGGCGTGATGGATGACGACGGCTACTTCTTCATCGTCGACCGTCTCAAGGAGCTGATCATCCGCGGCGGCTACAACGTCTATCCGCGCGAGATCGAGGAGGTGCTCTACGAGCACCCGGCGGTGCGCGAGGTGGCGGTGGTCGGCGTGCCGGACCCCGAGCTGGGCGAGGAGGTGGCCGCGGCGGTGGCGCTCAAGGACGGCGCGGCGGTGGACGAGGAGTCGCTGCGCGAGTTCGTGAAGGCGCGCGTGGCGGCGTACAAGTACCCGCGCCGCATCTCGTTCTTCGACGAGCTGCCGAAGGGGCCGTCCGGGAAGATCGTCAAGCGGGAGATCTCGCTGCCGGCGACGGCAGCGTCACGCGGCGAGGTAGGACAGGAGGCCTAGCACCACCAACGCGACGAGCCCCCACTGGCAGGCACCGCCCACACCGGGGACGTGGTGGATCTCAACCGCCACTATGGCCGTCAACGTCGACCACGTCTGGGGTGGCGGTCCTTCAGGATCATTCTCGCCGCATTCCAGCCTGGCATTCCGTGTACGCCGGCGCCCGGGTGCACCCAGCCTCCTGCCACGTAGAGGCCGCTGAGCGGCGTGCGGTAACGGCAGAGGCGCGGGTCGGGGCGGAAGATCAGCTGCTGGTCGAGGCCGAAGCTGCCGGCCGCGAGGTCGCCGCCGGACAGGCTCGGGTTGTCACGCTCAATGTGGGCCGGCGTGCGGATGCGGCGGTGGAGCACGGTCTGGCCGAAGCCCGGGGCGTAGCGCTCGAGCTGGGCGTCGACGAGCTCGGCGGCGTCGGCCTCGGTGTGCTGCGGCACGCGGGCGTAGACGTAGAGCGTGTGCTTGCCCTCCGGCGCGCGCGATGGGTCCTGCACCGTGTGCTGGCCCACCACCAGCGCCGGCCGCTCTGGCATTCGTCCGGCCAACGCGTCGTCGAGTGACCCCGCGACCTCGTCGACCGGCCCGCCCACATGCACCACGCCCGCCTCGCGAGCGAGCGGGTCCGGCCAGGGCACCGGCGCGCTCAGCTGGTAGTCGAGCTTGAGCGTGCCGAGCCCGTAGCGCCAGCGGCTGAGCCTCCGCGGCAGCGCGCCCGGCGGCAGCAGTTGCGTGAGCACCGTTGGACTCGGCGTGCACAGAACCGTGTCGGCCTCCACGTGCTCGCCGCCGCGCAGCACCACGCCGCGACCTGGCTCGATCCGCTCCACCTCCACGCCGCAGCGCAGCTCGCCCCCGTGCAGGCGCAGCCGCTCCACCAGCGCTTCGGTGAGCCGCCCAGCCCCGCCTCTCGGGAACGGCCAGCCCACCAGGTGACCGAGAAAATTGAGTCCCAAGGAGAACGCGCCGCTCGGGATCGAGTGAGGCGACACATCGGCGTGCGCGCCCGATCCCGCCAGCCAGCCGGCAGCCCGATCCTCGCCGAACAGCCGGCGGCCGAGCCCGGCAGAGGAAGACACCGCCAAAGGCGCCAGCGAAAGCGTCTCCTTCCCCAGCTCGAGAACGGCTCGAGCCGGCGGCAGCGTGCCGAGGACCGCGCGAAGCAGCGGTTCGCGCACCCGCCACAGCCGCTCCACGAGCGGCGCCCACGAATCCCCCACCGCGGCCGCGGTCTCCGAGACGGAACGGCACAGCGGCAGCGCCGACCCATCGTCGAACACGTGCGCCATCGCCACCTCGGGATTGACCCACTCCACGTCCAGCTCCAGGGCCCGAAACGCCGGCGACGCCGCGGTCAAAGGGAAGAACGCGGCGCAGTCGTCGTGGACGAACCCGCCGTCGACGCTCGAGCGCACTCCCCCACCCGGCTCGGCCGCCGACTCCAGCACCGTCACCGCCAAACCGGCCGCGGCCAGCCGCACCGCCGCCACCAAACCGTTGTGCCCCGCTCCGATCACGACCAGCATCGCGCAAGGGTTACCCAGATGCGAATATGCCGCGCATGCAGATCCGCGCCGCCGTGCTCGAGGAGTTCGGTCAGCCGCTCAGGGTGCAGGAAGTGGAGCTGGCAGCGCCCGCGGCCGGCGAGGTGCTGGTCAGGCTCGCCGCCTGCGGCGTCTGCCACACCGATCTCTACACGGCGTCCGGCGCCGACCCCTCCGGCTACGCGCCGACCGTGCTCGGCCACGAGGGCGCCGGCGTCGTGGAAGCCGTCGGCGAGGGCGTGACGAGCGTCCAGCCGGGCGACCACGTGGTCACGCTCTTCTCACCGCAGTGCCGCGAGTGCGTCCACTGCAAGAGCCCGAAGACCAACCTCTGCCTGGCCATTCGCGATCAGCAGAACAAGGGCTACCTGCCCGACGGCACCACGCGGCTGTCGAAGAACGGTGACCCGATCCGCCACTTCATGGGCACCAGCACGTTCGCGGAGGCCACGGTGATGCCGGAGATCGCGCTGGCCAAGATCACGCCCGACGCGCCGCTCGACCGCGCCTGCCTGTTCGCCTGCGGCCTGTCCACCGGACTCGGCGCGGCAATGTACACGGCCAAGGTCGAGCCCGGCTCAACCTGCGTGATCTTCGGAGCCGGCATGGTCGGCCTCGGTGCGGTGGCCGGCTGCCGCCTGCAGGGCGCCGAACGGATCATCTGCGTGGACCTCTCGGACGACAGGCTCGAGCTGGCCAAGGGCCAGGGCGCCACCGACCTCTGGCGCGCCGACGAGCACACCAGCGAGCGCATCCTCGAGGAGACCGGCGGCTTCGGCGCCGACTACACCTTCGAGGCCACCGGCCTCGTGAACGTGATGCGCCAGGCCGTTGAGACCGCACGCATGGGCTGGGGACTGTGCACCGTGATCGGCGTGGCCGGCAAGGGCGAGACGCTCGACATCGTTCCGCGCTTCCTGATCACCGGCCGCCGCGTGGCGGGCTCGTCGTTCGGCGGCGTGAAGGGCCGCGACCAGGTGCCGCAGCTCGTGCAGCGCTACCTCGACGGCGACATCGACGTCGACCCCTTCATCTCCCACCGCATCACGCTCGACGAGGTGAACAAGGGCTTCGAGCTGATGGAGGCCCAGGACGGCATCCGCAGCGTGATCGAGCTCTAGAAAAGCCGATCCGCGAGCCGCGCCGCAGCACGACCGTCGTAGAACTCGCAGTAGCGCTCGCGCCAGGCGCGGTAGCGGCCGTCATATCCGCCAGGGATCTCACGCAGGGCTTCCGCCAGCTCGTCGGTGGTGCGCAGCAGCGGCCCGGGCGCCTCCTTCTCGAGGTCGACGTAGAAGCCCCGGATCTCCCGGAACGTGTCGAGGTCGTACGTGAAGAAGAGGATCGGGCGGCCGGTGATCGCGAAGTCGAAGGCGAGCGCCGAGTAGTCCGTGACGAACACGTCCGCCGCGGCCAGCAACTCGCTGGCGTCCGGCCAGAGCGACACGTCGATCACTCGCTCCCGGCCGCCCGTGTCCACGGCGTCGGCCACCAGCGGGTGCTTGCGGATGAGCAGATACGAGTCGGAGTCGAGGGCGCTCATCACGCGCTCGACGTCCAGGTGCTGGTCGAGCCGGTAGCGGCCGCGGCGGTCAACCACCTGGTCGCGATATGTCGGCGCGTACAGGATCACGCGCGCGCCCGCGGGGATGCCGAGCCGGGCGCGCACGGACGCCGACGCTCTCTCCGGCGCCGCCAGCACATCGTTGCGAGGCAGCCCGAGCTCCAGCATCTCGCTGCCCTCGAGGCCGAACGCCTGGCGCAGGATCGGCGTGGCCGCGCGTGACCCCGACACCACGTATTGCCACTGCTCCATCTGCTCCGCCCAGCGCCACGAGCGCCGCATCGTGCTGCGCAAATGCGGAACGTCGAGGCCGAGCCGCTTGAGCGGCGTGCCCTGGAGCGTCTGCACCACCACCTGGTCCGGCCGCCGCGCGAACCACTCCGGAAAGAAGCCGTTGACCACCACGAAGCGCGAGCGGCCCAGCGCCTCGTAATAGTCGCGGCTCCCAGAGCGGATCACGGTCGCGGTCGGCGGAACCACTGCGCGCCCGTCGCTGACCACCCACAGCTGCCCGAGGTCGGTGCCGCGGCGAACGAGCTCCTCATGGAGCGCGCGCGGGCTGTCCGAGAACTGGCGGCCGGCGAAGCTCGAGAACAGCACCGCATCCCGCAGCGGCTGCTCGCGGCCCGGCACGTACACGCGCTCGCGCAGCTGCTTCTGGTGGAAGCGGCCGCGCTCGCTGTCCTCGTCGAGGTCCCGGTGGGCGATGACCTCCGCCTGAAGCTGAGGCGTGCACGCGAGCATCAGGGTCTTGTGCGCGACGATCGAGGGCAGGGGCAGCGAGTCGAGCAGCTGCTGGCTGAGCATCACGCGCCGGCCGCCCGCCCACAGGTCCCAGGTGCCCTCCTGCAACGGCCGCACTCCCGCGAGCGACTCCACCGCGCTCGGCGTGAGCCTCACGCGGAAGCGCCCGCCCTCCACCGACACCGGAAACGGGTGGCGCTGGATGTGCAGCCTCCCGACCACGAGCATCTCCGTGAACCAGTCGAGCCCGGTGGCGTCACCCGCCAGCTCCAGAACGCCGTCGTCGGTCCAGCGCGCCTCGTCCACGAGCGGCAGTCGTTCGCGCGCCAGCAACGCGGCGTCGCCGTCCTTGCCGCGGATGAGCGCCAGCTCCCTGTCGCCGCCCCCGATCGGCCAGACACCCTCGTGCGCGTGCTCCTCCAGCGACAGGCGCGTGCTCGGCACGCCCTGCCCCACGACCCACAGGTTCCACGCGGTCTGGCCCGCGTACTCGCTGCCCTGCGGCTCGGGATCGGCCGACTCGAGCGCCCGCTCGACATCCGCCAGCGGAACTCGAACCAAGAAGTCCGAGCCCGACCGCTCCACCGGATACTCGAGCTTCTGCGACCCGGGCCGCGCGAGCCGGAACGTGTCGCCGGTCCCGCGCGAGCGCCCGCGCAGCTCGATCAATCCGTCGGACATCTGCACCGAGACCAGTCGTCCCCAGCGCTCCTCCACGTGCACGGCGACCTCGCCCGTGACCGCGGGCGACGCCTTGACGAACATGCCGTCGCGAAGCTCACAATCCACTGCGCGCACCGGCCGCGGGCTGTCCACCCAGAAGCGCGACCGCCGCCGCGTCACCCCGCCCGCTCGCACCGTCACGTACAGGTCCCAGGTGCCGGGCCGCCAGCGCCCGAGGCTCCGCAGCTTGCGCGGCGGCAGCGTGGCCTCGAACCCCGACCACTGCGCGTCTGCCGATGCCTGGGAGGTGGTGGCCGTCGCCTCCGGGCGCTGCACGGCGCGGGCGCGCAGCCTGATCGCGGAGGTGCGCATCCGCACCCGCAGCAGCTTCCCGCGCCGCACCACCGTGACCGTGACCCGCTGCGAATCGGGCGTCGGCGCCCCGAGCCCGGCGATGAACGCGAAACCGCCGATCTTCAGCTCCTCGCCGTCGAAGTGCAGGTCGTCCACCCGCGGCGACACCACCAGCTCCTCGCGCAGCCGGTAAACGGCCCGAGGGATCTTCAGCTCGGGGTCGGCGCGAAAGGGGTAGTCGCCGTACCACCTCCGCCCCACACGCACGGGCGGCGTCTCGCCCAGCCGCTCCTTTTGGAAGCGCAGCACCTGGAGGAGCTCGGGCATCAGCCGACGGCGCACGAGGTGCCACTTGAGGCGGTTGATCGCGTGCAGGGGGTCGTACACGTGGCCGCTGCAGCGGTCGAGAAACTCGTTCACCCGGTCGAGGAACAGCAGCCGGTACTCGTCGGAGGCACCGTCGAGGACGTCGAGGTAGTAGCGAAGGTCCTCCGCGACGACGCTCTCCTCGTACCAGCCCTTTGCGCGGCGCGGACCGTGCTCCTGCAGATACTTCTGGACATGCTCGACAGCGTCCACTCGGCCGACCAGGGCCCGCTGCTCGAGCCGCCGTTGCGTGATCGACAGGTCGGCGCCCTCGCGGACGCGGTAGTAGTAGACGGGCTCGTGGATCACGTCCACCGAGCGCGCGGCGAAGTGCGCGGGCAGCACCACCGGGATGTCCTCGTGCAGCACGCCCTCGGGGAAGCGGTAGCCGCCGCCCTCCCAGAACGAGCGCCGCCACAGCTTGTTCGGCACGATGCGGTCGGTCAGCAGCGGCCGGAACTTGGTCACGTGGGTCTTGAGGCGAGTGCGGTCGAACGCGTGTGCCAAGAACCGCGCCTGCGACACGTTGCCCTGCATCAGCCGGTGCACGTTGCCGGTGGCGAAGTCGGACCCGGTCTCCTGCAGAGGAGTGACCAGAAGCTCGTAGGCGTCGCGCGGGATCACGTCGTCGCTGTCCACGAACCCGATGTATTCGCCCGTTGCGTGGTCGGCCCCGGTGTTGCGCGCGCGGCTGAGGCCGCCGTTCTCCTGGCTGACGAGCTTGAAGCGCGGATCGCGCGCCGCGAACTCCTCCGCGATGGCGACGCTCCCGTCGGTGGAGCCGTCGTTGACCATGATCACCTCGAGGTCCTCCAGCGACTGAAACTGGATCGACTCGAGGCACGCCCGCAGGTACTCCTCGACGTTGTAGATCGGGACGACGACCGTGACGAGCGGCGCCACGGTCACTTAGGCCGGCCCACGAGCCGGCGGATCTGCTTGCGCGCCCCCGGCGGGATGCGGCGGGCCACGCGCACGCGCAGGCTGGGCGGGGCCGACTGCTGCCGCTTGCGCGGCTTCACGGCCGTCACGCTGGACTGCGCGATCGCCTCCGCCTCGCCGTAGAGCTCGTCGTACTCGGCGTGCGAGCGGTCGAGAGTGGCACGCAGATCGGCGCCGTCACCGCCCTCCCCTGCCAGCGGCTGGAACTCGCTCCACACGCGCTCGACCAGATCCCGCACGCGGTCGGGCACCTCGAGCCCCTCCCAGCCGTGCCGCTGGCGGTGAAGGGTGGGATCCACGAACTCGTCCACCGACGGGAAGTCCGCGCGCTGGAGGCCCATCAGCGTCGGATCGCGCAGCTCCGCCCCCACCCGCCGCAGCTCCCCTTCCCAGTCGCCGAGCAGGTCCTCGTAGCGTACGAACGCGCGCGGAATCTCGCGCGTCTTGCGCTCGGTCTCGAGCATCACGTTGAGCCAGGCGCCGGCGCGGCTGGCGTCGGTCTGCCAGTCGCCATACCACTTGCGTGCGCTCGCGAGGATCTCGGCCGGGTGGCGAAGCATGCAGACGAACGCGCCGGGCGAGCCCGAGATGTCGCGCGCGCAGCCCGTCCAGAGCGGCAGGAACCAGCCGATGCGCGGGTCCTTGACCACCACCGCGTCGGCGTGGGCCAACTCGCCCTTGAGCCACTCGCGCAGCTCGCCGCGCAACTGTTCGTCCTGCGCCACCGCGTCGGTCACCTGCCACGCACGCGGGCGCGCGTCGAACACGGTCACCCGCAGCCGGCGCATCACACGCTGGTGAAAGCCCACCACCCACGCCGGCTCGCCGAAGCCGCGCGGATTGGTCTCGTCGGCGCCTATCTCCGGCTGCGGGATGTGGAAGCCAACCTGGCCGAGGATCCCCGTCATGAGGCTCGTGCCGCTCCGCCCCACCCCCGCGACGAGCACGAGCCGGCTCATCGCGCCACGGCCTCCGGGCGCGTGACCGGAGGCACTGCATCCGTCTCGCCGAGGAACACGCGCCGCACCACGCGCTCGGCCGCGTGGCCGTCGTCGAGGTACGAGAAGCGCGCGCGGAAGTGGGCGCGCCCGGCGGCGGCAAACTCGCCGGAACGCAGCACCTCCACCAGCTCGGCCTCCGAGGTGGCAACCGGCCCCGGCCGCTCCTCCATCAGGTCGAAGTAGGTGCCACGCCGGTCGCGGTACTCGTCCCAGTCGGGCGCGTGGATGACGATCGGGCGGTCGAGCACTGCGTAGTCGAACATGATCGACGAGTAGTCGGTCACGAGCACATCGGCCGCAATGCACAGCTCCTCGATCGACGGGTGGCCTGACACGTCCATCAGCCGCCCGGCCTCGTGGAGCGAGCGCATCTGGTCAACGTCGCCGTAGAAGTAGTGCGCGCGGGCCAGCACGAGCCAGTCCTCGCCGAGGCCTTCGGCAAGCGCCGCCAGGTCCAGCGTGGGCACGTACTCCTCCTGGTACTCGCGGTGCGTCGGCGTGTAGAGAACGGCCTTTCGGCCAGGCTCGATCCCCAGCTCCTCGCGCACGCGCGCGTAATCGTCGTCGGTGGCGGTGGCCAGCCGGTCGTTGCGCGGGTAGCCCGTCTCGAGCGACTCGTAGCGCGTGGGATACACGCGCTCCCAGATCGGCGTGGTGAACGCGTTCTGCGAGACGCTGAAGTCCCAGCGCGAGCAGCGCCGGAGCAGCGCGGCCGCGCGCTCCACCTGCAGGTCCAGCCCCATCTTCTTCAGCGGAGTGCCGTGATGGGTCATCACGTGCACCTGTCCGTCGCGCTTGACGAGGTTGTTGGGGAAGTTGACGTTGTTCACGAACCACTTGGCGCGCGCGATCAGGTCGAAGTACTCGCGCGAGCCGGCCATCACGTAGTCCACGCCGTCGGGCACGGTCGATGCGCCATCGGTGTTGACCACCCACACGCCGCGCACCTGCGGCACGAGCTCGCCCGCCCGCTCGTAGATCGCGCGCGGGTTGCACGAGAAGCCGCGGAACCAATAGGCCGCGAACACCGCCAGGTCCGGGTCTAGCGGCTGGCGCTGGCGGGTGCGGTAGAAGCGCTGGCGGTCGTTGCGCCCGGGCGGCTTGAGTGCGCGCTTGACCTTGCCCGCGGCGCGCCGGGCGCGGGCCGGTGCATCGCGCAATTCCAGCGAGCGCTCGAACGCCTGATAGGCGTGCCAGTCGCCGCGGCGCACCAGCTGGGCGCGCAGGTCGAGGCCACGGCTGCCGAGGGAGACCGTCTCGCCTGCGCCGCGATACGCCTTCGACATCCGCTCGAAGAACTCGCGCCGCTGCGCGTCCGGGACGTTCTTGGCGAGCAGCGACAGCTCGTGGCGCAACATCGCCGCGACCACCGCCCCGCGGTCGGGCGCCTGCTCGAGCACGCGCTCGTACTGGTCGAAGAGATCGAACGGGCTCCCCGGCTCGGGCTCCGCGTTGGGCGGCCTACGCCGCACGTAGCTCGCGCCATCCAGCACCTCCTCGCCGTGAGCGCGGAACGACGCGGGCCACAGCACGGTCAGCTCGCCGCCCAGCCCGTCGCCAAAGCGCAGGTCGGCGATCAGCTCGCGGCGGAAGACCCTGCTCCAGAGCTGTCCCTCGCCCGATTCCGGCCGGCGCTGCCCGAGCACGCTCTCCCGCACGGCCGGGACGCGCGCGATGTCGCTCGCCGGAACCACGATCGCCTCCACCAGGTCCGTGGTGTTGACGAACCACACGTACGACCCCTCCGCCAGCTCGAGCCCCAGGTTGCGGGCCGGGCCAGGCCCCACGCGAGCATCCAGGTGCTTGACGCGCACGCGTGGATCCCGCTCGGCAAGCTCGTCGAGCAGCTCTGGCCCGTGGTCCGGCGAGGCGTCGTCGATCGCAATCAGCTCGAGATCCGTGAACTCCTGCTCCAGCACGGACGCGGCGAGCGGGGGCAGCCAGCCCTGCTCGCGGTGCACCACCAGAACGAGGCTTATCGCAGGCGTCGACACAGCGTGGCAAGCTACTCGATGGTGCAGCCGCCGGCCCGTGTGTTCGACGACGTCCCAGTGCTATGCGGCCACCGGGGCAGCGGCCGGGGCGTGGTGGGCGGCCAGACCGAGAACACGCTCGGGTCGTTTCGCGCCGCGGTGGCGGCGGGCGCCGGCTGGGTCGAGGTGGACTCGCGGATCAACCGTGCCAATCAGCTCGTGGCCTCGCATGACCCGATCGCCGACCCGGAACCGGACGGTCTCATGCTCATCGAAGACCTGCTCGAGGACCTGCCGCCCGAGATCGGCGTGAACCTCGAGATCAAGAGCGAGCTGGCGGATGCGCAACGGCCGCGCAACGAGACCACCGCGGCCCGGACAGCCAGGCTGGCAGCCAAAGCCAAGCCACGGCCTTTCCTTCTCACGAGCTTCGACCCCTCCGCGCCGCTGATCGTCCGCGAGCTCGAACCGAAGCTCCCGGTCGGCCTCCTCACCTGGATCCGCTTCCCGCTGCGGAAAGCCGTGCCCGCCGCAACGCATCTGGGCATGGACGTGGTGGCGCCGCACGTGCAGTCGCTCCAGCTCGAGCAGGAGGAGCTGAACAACTCGATCCGGGTGGCCCACGACGCCGGACTCCAGGTGGTGGGCTGGTGCCCCGACCGCGAGCAAGCCGAGAGACTGGTGGCCGCAAGGGTGGACTGTTTGATCGTTGACGACGTACCGGCGGCGATGGCGTGGTGGCCGCAACTTCGCGAGCGCGTGGTGTTCCAGGAGGGTTGATCTCGCGGGCTACAAGAGCGGCCCTGCTCGCGGCCGCCCTCACACTCGTCTTCGCCGGCGCCGCCCGCGCGGTGGTCCGCACGCCGTCCGGCTGGGTGGTCAACCCGGTCGGCGACCAGATCCTCGTCTCGCCCGGATTGGGCGGCTTCCAGGGACCGCTCGCCACCGCGCTCTCGCCTGACGGCCGCCTCGCGCTGTCCGCATCCAGCGGCGCCACCCGCTTCCAGACCGCCGACCTGTTCGACCTGGCCGCCGGCGGCCGCACGAGCTCCGTGAGCTTCGACGGCGTGCTCGGCGAGTCGATCTTCTACGGCGTCGTCTTCTCCCCAGACGGCACCCGCGCCTGGGCCTCCGGCGGAGGCGAGAACGTGGTGCACAGCTTCAGCGTCCAGGGCGACCAGCTCACTCAGACCGGCGACATCCCGGCGCCCTGGTTCCCCGCCGGCCTGGCCTACGGGCACACGCCGATCGGCGACCGCATCTACGTGGCCAACAACCTCGCCGGTCCCTCCAGCCAGGACAACCCGCCGGGCCACCAGGTCACGGTGATCGACCCGGCCACGGGCCAGGTCACCGGCCAGATCGACCTGGGCATCCGCCGCGAGCCGCTGGCGATCGCCTTCGACCGCACCGGTCGCAAGGCGTACGTGACCAACTGGATCGGGCGCTCGGTGTCGGTGATCGACACGGGCACGCAGCAGAAGAAGTACGACATCCTGCTCTCGCCGCTCTACCGGCCGCTGCAGGCCGACCACCCGGACGCGATCGCCGCCAACCCGGCGCGCGACGAGATGTACGTGGCCAACGCAAACAGCGACACCGTGTCGGTGATCGACACCAAACACGATCGCCTCGCGGCCACGCTGCACGTCGGCCTCGACAAGGGCCACCCGGTGGGCGCCACGCCCGACGGGATCGCGGTGAGCCCCGACGGCACCACGCTATACGTGGCGCTCGGCGGCGAGAACGCTGTGCAGGTGATCAACACCCACACGCGCCGCAGCCGCGGCTTCATCCCCACGGCCTGGTACCCGACGGACGTGGACGCGACGCCCGACGGCCGCAGCATCGTCGTCACCAACCTGAACGGCACCACGAGCGGCCCCAACCCGTGCGGCCCGCGCAGCCCGCTGCCACAGTGCGAGGACACGGTCAACCTCAACCTTCAGCAGGACACCGAATCGGTCAAGTCGATGGTCAAGGGGTCGCTCGACGTGATCCCGGTGCCGAGCCAGGCGCAGCTGAACGCCGACAGCGGAGCGGTGCGCAGCTATGACCGCGTAAAGGCGCACCCGGCGCGCGAGCCCGCCTACCTCAAGCGCCACATCAAGCACGTGATCTACGTGATCAAGGAGAACCGCACCTTCGATCAGGTACTGGGCGACCTCGGCAAGGGCAACGGCGACCCCACGCTCACGCTCTTCAACGCGACGTCGGCGCCGAACCATCACGCGCTGGCCAACCGCTTCACGCTGCTCGACAACTTCTACGCGGACGCGCAGGTGTCCGCCGACGGCCACAACTGGATCACGCACGCGGGCGCCACCGACTACGTGGAGAAGCTGTGGCCGTTCGTGTACTCGCAGGGCGAGCGCAGCAACCAGCGCGCCTACGACTTCGAGGCGGTCAACCCCAACCGCGTGTTCGCGAGCGAGCCCCTGGCGTTCGACTCCGCGGTCAAGCGCTCGGCGGCCTCCCCCACGGCCGGCTACATCTGGGACGACGCGTTCCGGAACGGAGTCTCCTACCGGATCTACGGCGAGTTCACGCAGTCGCCCAACGCGTGCGTCGGCTCCGGCAACACCACCATCGCCACGCACCTGGCCTCGCGCTATGGCAATCACGTCGACCGCCGCTTCCCCGGCTTCAACCTCACCTGCTCGGACCAGGAGCGCGAGGCCGAATGGCAGCGCGAGTTCGCGCGCTTCGACTCCCAGCACGTGCGCTCGCTGGCGCGCTACCAGCGCCAGAAGGCGCAGCGCAAGCGCGAGCTCCAGCGGCGCGCCCACCTGCCCGCGCGCAAGCGCAGGAAGCTGAAGCCACTGCCTCGCCTCAAACCGCCGAGCGATCCGCTGCCGCAGCTCGAGATGGTCCGCCTGCCGAACGACCACACGGCGGGCACTCGCGCCGGGCGCCCGATCCCCGAGGCGTACATGGCGGACAACGACCTCGCGCTCGGGCGGCTCGTGGATGCGGTGTCGCACAGCTCCTACTGGCGCAGCACGGCGATCCTCGTGACCGAGGACGACGCCCAGGACGGGCCCGACCACGTGGACGCCCACCGCACCCTTGGGTACGTGATCAGCCCCTACACCTCCACCGCCGCGGTCGACTCACGCCAGTACGACACCGCCTCGCTCACCGCGCTGCTCGAGCGGCTGCTGGGCATGCCGCCGATGAGCATCGTGGACGCACGCGCGCCGTCGATGTGGGGCGCGTTCACGAGCAAGCCCAACTTCGCTCCATACGACGCCATCCAGCCGCAGGTCACGCCGTTCGGCGGCGGCGCGTTCGAGGTCAACGCCGCGAACGCGCCTATGTCACGGTCAGCTGCGCGCTGGAACCTGCGTGATGCCGATGCCGCGCCCGACGTCGCTTTGAACGAGTCGATCTGGAAGTCGATCCGCGGTGCGGACTCGCAAATGCCGGAGCCCCGGCACGACTCGATCGCCGGATCGGGTGCGGTGGCAGGTGACGGCTGATGCTGCGCAGCACGAGCACCTTGTAGCCGCCAAAGCGCTTCCTCACCCAGTACTTGGGCGGGAACAGACCCTGGCGGAAGTCGATCGTCACGGGCACGGGCTCCGGGAACTTGTCCTCCTCCGACTCGATGCGCAGGAAGCCGAGGTTGCGCGCGAGCACGAGCGCGTCGATGCGGCCGAAGCGCGAGCCCTCGAGGGTGTGCACGGCGCAGGCGGCGTCCGGGCAGCGCGAGGTCGCGCGCAGCACCTCGAGCCGCTGGTGCAGGTGCGCCTCGGGATGCGCGTAGCGGGCGCGGAGCGGCAGGAAGCCGTAGTACGGCTTGATCACTTGCAGACCGTGGTCGCCCGATAGGACCACGAGCTTGTCCGGCCGGCGGCCGGTGGTGTGGGTGATGAAGTCCGACATCAGGCGCGACTGCGCGAGCGCCGGGCGTTCGTGCGCCTCCCGGGAGAACGGACCCGATGCGAGGTCGGAGCCGAGCGTGGAGCCCACCACGAACACGGCGGGCACGGCGACGACGGCCGCGAGCAACCCGAACACGCGTGGCAGCGGCTGCGCGATCAGCTTGCCCCACCCGCGACCGGGACTGAAGCCCTCGAGCGCCACCGGCACGGCGGCGCCGAACGTGGCCCACATCATCGTCACCGCGCGGTGCGGCTGGAGCTGGTTGTTGGCGAACACCAGCGTGGCCACCGAGATCGCCTGGTAGATCACCGCGCCCACGAGCAGTCCGCCCACGGCCTGGCTCATCGGCGACGAGATCGTCAGCGCCAGCGCTCCCACCACGACGAGGACGAGGATCGTGAGCCCCACCGGCCGGCCGATCCCCACGAACACGCGCAGGAAGTCCGGCCGCACGAACCCGCCCTGCGACGCCGCCCCGTGCTGCAGCGCCTGGAGCAGCGGGATCCAGAACACCGCGGTGAGCGCGATCATCGCCCCGTACACCACGGCCGCGCGCACGAGCGTCCGGCGCCGGTTCTCGGACGGGGCGAGCACCAGCACGAGCAGCACCACCGCCAGGATCAGGAACAGCAGGTAGTAACAGAGCGCGAGCGCGGCGCCGACGACCGTCAGGAACACGAGCCGAGGTATCTGCGCGCGCGCCGGGTAGCGGAGCGCCACCAGAGTGGCCGCCAGCCACGCCGCTCCCGTCACCGCGACGAAGCACGCGTAGGGCGAGTACCACGCCTGCGTGGCGAACCTGAGCGGCCCCACCTGCGAGTCGAGCACGAGCGACGAGCCGATGGCGGCGCTGAGCGCCCCGGCGGGCGACAGCGTCATTCGCCACAGGATGTAAGCGAGCAGCAGCGCCGCGCCCACCGTGGCGATCGTGGCGGGCTTCATGATGTGCCACGGCTCGTGCAGGCCGAGCACGTGCGCCGCGCGCCCCGCCGCCCAGAACCACGCCGGCGGATAGAACGCCTTGAGCCCCTTGAACGTGTAGTCGTTGAGATGCCACGTCGAGGCGAAGCGCGTGACGTACTCGGTGCGGAACGCCATGTCGCCACCGAGGATCGTGTTGAGCGGCTGGTCGGTGCCGTGCAGGCCGGCCGTCAAAGGCGCGGTGACGAAGCCCGTGGCCAGCCCGGCGAGCACAGCCACCGTCAGCCGCGAGCGCAGCTCGTGAGCCGGGCCGCTGAGTCGCTGCACGAGTTGCGCGGCAACGGCGATGGTGAGCATCACGCCCGCCCAGAGCGGACCCAACCCCGACGCGACCTCGCTGAGCGGGTTGAAGTTCGACGCCACCAGGAACAGGTGGACGACCCACGCGGCCAGCGCCGCGGCCGCCAGAACGAGCGCCAGCTCCGTGAGCGGTGGCCCGGCGCGCCGCAGTTCGCGGTTCGTGAGGCGCGGCATCCCGACGCGCTGCTTGGAAGCCTTGGCGATCATCGTTCGCACTCGATCCCCGCTTGAGGCTAACCGCGTCCGGTGTGGATTTTCTTACCTTCATACTGCGGTCCTCCCCCGGATTTGGAGGCTCGCATGGCCACGATCGTTCTCATCCACGGGCTCTGGCTCACGCCGCTCAGCTGGGAAGGTTGGAAGGGGCGCTTTGAGTCGAAGGGCCACACAGTCCTCGCGCCGGCTTGGCCGGGGATGGACAAACCGGTCGAGGAGCTTCGTCGTGACACGTCCGGCTACGACCGCCTCGGCCTCAGGGAGATCGTCGACAGCTACGACCAGACCATCCGCGAACTCGACCAGCCACCGATCATCATGGGGCATTCGTTCGGCGGTCTCATTACGCAGCTACTGCTCGACCGCGGCCTCGGCGCCGCGGGCGTGGCGATTCACCCGGCGCCGATCAAGGGCGTCTTGATCCTCCCGCCCGCTCAGCTCAAGGTCTCGTGGACGATTCTGAAGAGTCCGGCCAACCGCCACCGCGCCGTGATGCTCACCCCGGAGGAGTTCCACTACGGGTTCACCAACCTGATGACGCTCGAGGAGTCGAAGCCAATCTACGACCGCCTCGCGGTGCCGGGCCCGGGACGCACGCTGTTCCAGGCGGCGTTCGCGAACTTCAATCCCAAGGCGGAGTCGAAGGTGGATACACGCAAGGACGATCGGGCGCCGCTGCTGCTGCTTGCCGGCGGCAAAGACCACACGGTGCCGGGCTCCACGGTGCGGGCGGCTCACAAGCTCTACAGGCACTCGAACGCGGTCGTCGACCTGAGGGAATACCCAGACCGCTCGCACTACACCTTCGCTCAGCAAGGCTGGGAGGACGTCGCGGACGGCGCCCTCGACTGGGCGATTGCGCACGCGCGCGCGGCCTAGCATTCGTCCCATGAGCGACCAGAGCATTGCCTCCCACATCGAGAAGCTGGTCAACGAGGAGCACGAGCTGCGCCAGCGCGAGCAGGCGGACGACGACGATGCGCTCGCCGCCGACCGCGATCGCCTGAACGCCGTGCAGGTGGAACTCGACCGCTGCTGGGATCTGTTACGCCAGCGCCGCGCCCTGCGCGATGCCGGCGCCAATCCCGACGACGCCCAGGCGCGCGACGCGGGCACGGTCGAGGGCTACCTGCAGTAGCTCGACCGCCGACCGCCGACCGCCGACCGCCGACCGCCCGCCGCCCCGCCGCGGACCGCCCACCGCCGCGGTCGCG
>Ga0070683_100000448_pt1 | contig 28764 bp, 29 predicted proteins | sample KBSC713LmetaG_FD_64662 | JGI IMG/M metagenome (GOLD analysis project Ga0070683, IMG submission 64662) | Corn rhizosphere microbial communities from Kellogg Biological Station, Michigan, USA - KBS C7.1-3L metaG | ecosystem: Host-associated > Plants > Roots > Rhizosphere ... | reverse complement strand
ATTCTGCCGAATAATATTCCCGCTTGCCGGCGTAGCGTGCGCTCGCCAGGCCAATGCCAACGAGCGCTTTGATCGCTTCGTACGTAGTGCCGCGGTTAATGCCGGTGTGTTCGGCCACTTTGCGTACGGACACCACCTCTAGTTCCAGTAGCGCTAGGTAGGTCACGGCCTGCTGCTGCGACAGCCCCAGCCCCAGTAGCAGTCCGAGCGTCTGGTCTTTGTCGTTCATAGTACCTTACATCTTACTCCTGTGACCGGCTGTTTTGTCAATAAAATGTTGCCATTGGCGCTTGTTTTCCCTGGCCGGCATGTCGTATAAACAGAACCATTACTTGACCTGAAGGAGGATGAATGCCTTTACCACCGTTTGGAACTGATGGCATGCGTGGCCCAGCCGAAGCGTTCACGCACGGCGAAGTCGCCCAACATGCCGCCGCGGCTACAACATATATGCATGATGAGGGGACCGGCGGGGCCGTGTTGATCGGCCATGACCCACGCGAATCATCTAAGCGCATCGCCGATGCGCTAGCGGAGGGCGTCACCAATGTTGGCGAGGTCGCTGTAATGTTGGGTGAGATTCCAACGCCGGGGGTGGCCTACGCCGCTCGGTTGAGCGGCAAGGTGGCTGCGATGGTTACGGCCAGCCACAACAGATGGACCGATAATGGCATTAAATTTTTCAACCCAAATGGCACGAAATTGACCGACGACCAGCAGCGAGGCATTTCAGCGTTAGCTGCTGCTGGGGTGCCCGCCGCTCGCGAAATCGGCGTACGCAAAGAAAACGCCTACCTCCCACGGCGGTATGCAGAGTTTTTGATCGAAAGTGCCGACGACGCTACTTTTGACGGGCTACGCGTAGCGCTGGACATGGCCAACGGCGCGGCGAGCGATTATGCCGCAGGGGTGTTCACCAAGCTGGGTGTCGATGTAACTGCAATGCATGATGTGCCAAACGGCCGTAATATCAATGAAAAGTGCGGTGCAACCGACACCCGTTCGCTCCGTGAACGCGTTGTAGCAGACGGGCTGAACATGGGCGCGGCTTTTGACGGCGATGCCGACCGGATTGTCATGGTTGACGAACGCGGCCGCGAGGTTAACGGCGACCACATCATGTTTATTTTGGGTGTGACCGGACTACATAAAGGCATCGTGGCAACGGAGATGACTAACCTGGGCACCGAACAAGCACTGCAACAACATGGTATCGCCTTGCACCGCACCGACGTTGGCGATCGCTATGTACTGGAAGGCTTGCGCCAGACCGGCTACACGCTTGGCGGTGAACAGAGCGGACATATTATTTTGCCGGACTTGTTACCCACAGGCGACGGAATGCTGGCCGCGGTGCAGACCATCCGCGCCGTGCGCGAATCTGGGTATAGCCTGGCGGAATGGCGCGACGCCGTGCCGCTCATCCCACAAAAAACAGTCAACCTTCCCCTACCTGACAAGACCCTGTTGCAACACGAAGCTGTGCAAGAATTTATTGATCTGCAGAGGATGCTTTTTGGTGATACGGGCCGCATACTCATCCGTCCGTCGGGCACCGAAGCGTTGGTGCGCGTCATGATCGAATCGCCCGATGCCGAAACCATTACGCCTAAAATCGTAGACAAATTCAGCGCATTATTAGATCAAATCGCAGCATAGCGCTGCAAAGGAGGACGATTCCATGGCCACATTTCCAGATACATTTGCTGCCGCAGCTATTCCGGTGCCCGAAACTTGGACGGTGCATCAATTAGCCGCCCAGGGCTATAGCGCTGAAGCTGGTCTGACGCGCGAGCGCGTGCCCGAACTCGTCGCAATGGCGCGCGACCCACTGATCGGCCAATATTGTTACAAGGACCCAACCGAAGCGCGTTTTGCCGACGAACCAAGCATCGAACGTTGGCTCGCGAAGGACGGCGGCCGCGCCATGATCTTGCTTACCGAAATGGGCAGCGGCGCCATGGTCGGTTATGGTTGGACCGGCCCAGGAACAAGCGAACACGCGCCGGACAGCGAAACGACCTTTGCCATGCGTTTGGGCGAACCAGCGCGCGGCAAAGGACTCGCCAAGCCGTTCACCCGGACTATCCTCGATGCCTCAAGTATTCTGTACGGCGCAAGAGGTATCTGGTTAGAGGCATGGGCGAGTAACGGCCCTGCGGTGCATTCGTACGAAGGAGTCGGTTTTATAGCCACCAATGTCACGGACGCCGTGCGCGAAACCGTGGACGGCGAAAAAATCGGCGACCAGCGGATCACCATGTTACTGCCCAACTATCGTTTGCCGAACACCCGTCTTGCGTAGGCTAAAATTGGCGGCAGAAGTGCAAACTTGCCAGATTTTTGGTACACTAGACCAAAGACTTTATAAGCTATGAGTGTATCAAAATCCGGTTTAGTATCTGTTGTTGTGCCGCTCTATAACGAAAGCGCCGGGTTCGAGGCGTTCCACGCTTCGTTGGTGGGCGTGCTGGATAAGCAGCCCGATGGCCTCAGTTACGAAATCATTTATTGCAACGATGGCAGTAGCGACGGTACTTTGGACAAGTTACAGGCGGTGGCCAAGCACAACAAAGCTGTTCGTGTGTTGAGCCTATCCCGTAATTTCGGCAAAGAACTCGCCACTACTGCCGGCATGCACGAAGCACACGGCGACGCGGTGCTGACACTGGACGCCGATGGCCAGCATCCGGTCGAGCTGATTCCGGAATTTATAAAACGTTGGCGAGCTGGCAGCAAGGTAGTAGTCGGCATTCGTACTGCCAATCAAAAGGAAGGGTTTGTCAAACGTTATGGCTCCAAGCTGTTTTATGGTCTGTTCGGCAAATTGACTGGCATGAAATTGACGCCGGGCCTGAGTGATTTTCGGCTTATTGACTGCACGGTGCAGCAGGATTTTGTGCGCATGACCGAGCGCAACCGCATCACCCGTGGCCTTATTGAATGGCTGGGCTATCCGCGCGAGTATATTTACTTCAAAGCTAATGCGCGGCTGGTGGGCGACGCCGGGTATTCGTTCCATAAACTGCTTAAGCTGGCGATTGACAGCGCGGTGTCGCTGAGCATTTCACCCCTGTATATTACGGCGTACATTGGCGTGGTGGTGCTGCCAGTGTCGGTACTGCTGGGCGTGGGCATGTTGCTGAACGCGCTCATCGGCGATCCGTTTCATCTCAATATTACTGGCAGCGCGTATGTCATCGTGTTGATTCTGTTTTTGGTCGGTGTGTTGCTCGTGTCACAGGGTATTATTGGGTTGTACCTGTCACACATTCATACCGAAGCGCAGAATCGGCCCCTGTACGTCGTAGATAAACATAATTCTGTGAGGATTGCATGACAGCAAAGTTGAAGGCATTTCTGCGGCGCCCGTTTGGCCGTTATTTGGTGGTGGGCGTGAGTGTGTATATTTTTGAATTGGTGGTTATTTTTGTCGCGCAACATCTTGGCGCAAACGCTGTAGTGGCCGTTGGTTTGAGTTTTTGGCTCGGCCTGATGGTGTCGTTTGTGCTACAGAAGTTTGTGACGTTTGGCGACAAACGCACACACCACCGTATTTTGCTACCGCAACTAATGGCGGTCACGGCGCTGGTGCTGTTTAACTTTGGGTTTACGGTGTTGGTGGCGCAGCTGCTCAGCCACGTATTCCCAGCGGTGGTTATCCGAACGCTGGCGTTGGGCGTCACGACCATCTGGAACTTCTATTTGTACAAAACGCGCATTTTTAAACCGAGCGAAGGCAACGTATACTAATACGGTCGTATGGTGGTCAAAAAATTCATACACCACTTCGTAGACCGACGGCCCACGAGGTTGAGCCGTTTAGTCGCGTTTTACCCAGCGGTGGCGCTTGGCGCACTATTCGGCTCGGCGTGGTACTGGACGTTACTGGGTGCGCAAGTGCAGCAAGACAATGCCGATCAGCTGGCCAATACGTATTTGTTTGACCACGCACAGACGTTTCATGCGGCGACGTTGCCTGACCAACATACGTTCTTGTTTAAATGGCCGCTGTTTTTGCTGATCCGATTATTCGGGTCAACTAGCGCGGCGTTTACCGCGATGACCATTGCAGTAACGCTGGCGACCATTGCTGCATTTGTGTATGTGCTGTACCGCATTGATCGCCGCCCGGTAGTGTTTGGCACGCTGTGTTTGGCGCTCGCCGCGGTGCTTGTAGCAATACCGCCAGAGCCGTACCCCGGCGGCATTTTGCCCGTCAATATGGCTATGGTGACGACGCGTAATTTGGAATACATCTTGTTTATAGGTGGTTTGGTATTGGCCGTGCGCGCTAAGCGATGGGCCGACTGGCGCTTGGCGGCCGCGGTAGTGTGTATGACGCTCCTGATCGTGAGCGATAAATTGTTTATGACGATTGGACTTGGCGGCGGTGCACTGGCTCTGCTGTTTTATGCGGCGGTTCGCAATTGGATGCTGTGCAAAGCGGCGCTACGTTGGCTGGCTGTTGGTGCGGTGAGCACTGGGCTGGCTATGGCTGCACTGCTTGTCATTAACAAGACCGGGTTGACGCACATTGCGGCGGGTGCCGTAACGGGACCGTATGGTATGATTCATGATTCCAAAGAGTTGCTGCTAGGTTGTGCATATGCCGTCCTGGCGCTGTTGACGAATTTTGGCGCGAATCCGTTCGGTGATGTACGGCTGTTCAGTCAGCTTCCGCATGAGCTGGCGGCTAGCCTTACCAGCGTGACAGGTGTCGTATATATAGCTAACGCATTGTGCTTGCTGGTAGCGCTGGTGGCGGGTTTTTGTTTATTGATGCTCGCTGGCAAGCGGACGGCCCAACGATCGGGTAAGCCCATCGGCGCCAAAGCAGCCAATATGCGCGACCAACGTGACGCCGAGATCGCTGCTGCTGCCAGCAGTACGGCGACGGGAGTGGCTACCCTGTTGATTTGGTCGTCGGTAGTGGCCGGAGCGGCCTTTGTGCTAAGTAATCATTACTATGCGGTGGATGCGCGGTATATGACCATTGCGCTGTTCGCGCTGTTTGTCGCACTCGCCGCATATGCGAGGAGCCGCGCAGTCCGTGCTCGATTGGCCGCAGGAGCTGGTGTGGTTCTGTTTGCCTGCGTGCTGTTAGGAATGGGGCTGGCTACACGCACGTACCGCGCCGAGCGGGCCGCGCTCCACGACACAAATAACCGTAATCATATGGTGGTGCAGGCCATTCACCAACATCCGGTCGACATACTTGTAGGAGACTACTGGCGCGTGCTGCCAGCGCGGCTAGTTAGCAAAAATAGTCTGACAGTTATGCCCTTGCAAGGCTGCACCCAGACACGCGACGTGCTCAGCAGCAAGACGTGGCAGCCAGATTTGTCCAGCCATAGCTTTGCGTATCTCCTCACTCTCGACCAGAGTCTGACTGGCTATAAACCGTGTACCCTGCAAGAAGTAGTGCATGCCTATGGGGCACCAAACGCAAGTGTCATAATGGAGGGTACGGTAACGAACCCGCACGAAATGCTGTTGTTCTACGACCAGGGCGCTCACAAAAGTGCACCCAAGATGCCTGGCCTGACAACGGTGGGTCCATTGGCCTTGGCGAACTTGGCGCAAACGCCCTGCGCTGGCCCGACAATTATGAATATTGTGGCGCATCAGGACGACGACTTACTGTTTATGAATCCCGATTTACTGCAGGAAATTCGTGGTGGCGCTTGCATCCGGACTGTGTATGTGACCTCTGGCGACGCCGGTACAGACAAGTACTATTGGCTGGGGCGCGAACAAGGTTCCGAGGCGGCGTATAACAGCATGTTGAACTTAAATTCCATATGGGTGCAGCGTTCGGTGACGCTGCCGGGCGGGCAGACTGTGACGGTTGGCAATCCTCGTGGTGACTCTCGGGTGTCGTTGATTTTTATGCGTTTGCCAGATGGCAACGTATTAGGACAAGGGTTCGAATCGACCCATCACGAAAGCTTAGCGCGGCTGGAAAAAGGTACGATCTCCGAGATGCACACTTCCGACCAGCAGTCAGTATACACGTCGGCGGACCTCACGCAGGCGTTGTCCAGTTTAATGGAGACCTACCAACCAGTCGAAGTCCATACACAAGCTAACGTCGTCGACCACATGCATCCCGATCATAGCGATCACATGGCAGTCGGACGCTACGCGCAGCAGGCATACAATAGGTACGCGAAGACGCGCGTCGCAGCAGGCGGCAGCGAGCCAGCCATCAAATTTTATATCGGTTACCCCATACGCAGCATGCTGCAAAACGTTACCGGCAATGAGTTGCGGGAAAAAGAAAATACCTTTTTTGCCTATGCACGTTTTGACAATGGCGTGTGCGGTACCGAAGCGCAGTGCGCTCGCGGCTCGGTCTACCCGGCTTACCTAACGCGTCAATACCAGGGCAGCCACTAGATCAGTTGTCTGTCCGGGGTTTGCCCACTTCAATCGCACTCAGGGTAATAGAAAAAAGTGACGCCACACTGGCCAAATCCTCTACGATGCGTTCGCTGGCGGCGGGCGTCTCTGGAAAACACGCAACGGTTAGTTCAGGTATGGCGTAGTGTTCTTCGGGCGCGCGTATTACTTCACGTATGGCGGCTTGCTCGGCCAGCAACCGTGCATCTCCTAGCTGGATGGAGACCGCGCTAGTGAGTGCTACATTCGGCCGATCGCGAAGCCGTCGCACACGTGCGCCAGTACCTTTTACATCTTCTAGCGTTCGAAAGGCAACCGGCTGGCGCAAGGTAAGTTGGCTATTTATCAGATGCCGTGCATGATCCATATCAGCAATGTTGGGGTTGTGAAGTTGGATTTGCCCGATCTTGAGCCATTTGTGCAGCGTGACATATCTACCTGGGAGTTCAGTTAGTGCAAGGCGCCATGGTTCTACGCCGTACTCGCCAAGAACGGTGACGACGTGGTGTTGGATTAGCGAAAAACGTGTGACGACTTGTTCATTAGCGATGACCTTGTGGAAGGACTCCAGGTGTCGAGTGGGCGGAATGCGTTCGGGTTTGCCGGGCTGCGGGACTCGTCTGTTCATCGTGCCAAATATACCAGGACTCGCAAGGAGTTCTGTAATCATTCTTACTGAGCCGCGAGGTTACATCGTGTAAATGCACAGGCATTATCAGGCAATTTTCAGCAAAATGTGTGAAAATAAACGAGTGAATTCGGAAAATCGCACGTGAAGAAACTGATAGTTGCTACCCTTACCGCTGGAATGTTTGCCGTGTATAGTCTGGCCATGCGCCATCATTCGCTCGAAACGATTAAACAGTTTTCGACAAGCATGCCTGCTGGCAGAAGCGGCGGTACGAGTACTGGCTCTCCGGCCGCAGCGAGTGGCGGTGCTGGCGCCACTACTCCGACAAGTGATACAAGCACCTCGTACAAAGACGGTAGCTACACTGGCAGCGTGGAAGATGCCTACTACGGCAGTGTGCAGGTGGCGGTTACGGTGGCGGGCGGCAAAATTACAAAGGTGAGCTTTTTACAGTCGCCACATACTCGTTCGACGTCGGTGATGATTAATCGGTTTGCGATACCCGGCCTGCAGCAGGAAGCGATCAGCGCACAGAGCAGCGACGTCCAAGCAATATCGGGCGCGACGTTTACCTCACAGGCATTTGTCCAATCACTGCGGACGGCACTTAACCAGGCAAAGAGTTCATGAAACAAACGCGTATTATTATGGGCATGCCAATCACGGTGGAAATTGTTGACGAAGTGGCGCCATCGGTGTTTGACGATGTTTTTGCGTATTTTACCAGTGTGGATGAGCGCTTTAGCACGTACAAACCGGCCAGTGAAATATCGCAGATCAATGCCGGCCTGCCCAGGCACGAATGGAGCGACGACATGCGCCATGTGTTGGAGCTGTGCGCACGGACCAAGCGCGACACGTACGGCTTTTTTGACATTCAGCATCATGGCAAGCTCGATCCGTCGGGACTGGTAAAAGGCTGGGCGATCCAAGGTGCTGTTGACCTGCTGCGGCATAAAGGTGCACGCAATTTTTATGTCGAAGCGGGTGGCGACATTCAGGTTGTAGGCCGCAACGCAGCGGGCGAACGATGGGCAGTCGGCATCCGCAACCCGTTCAATATGCATGAAATCATTAAAACCGTGCGGCTGACGGATGCAGGCATCGCCACGTCGGGTACCTATGTGCGTGGCGAGCATATTTACCGTCCTCGCAGCGAAGCGTCTTTTGCTGCGGCCCAGCCAGCAGTGCGTAGCCTAACGGTCATTGCGCCCACCATTTACGACGCCGATCGTTACGCCACGGCGGCGTTCGCTATGGGGTGGGACGGCATTGCGTTTATCGCTTCACTGCCCGGCCTAGAGGCGTATCAAATCGACGCCAGCAAAACAGCCACCTTTACCGGCGGCTTTGAAAGGTACGTCCATGCAACTACTTCGTAGATTACTGTTACCGGTTGATGCCCTCATTGATCGGATTGGCATGTACCGGCTGGTGCTGTACTACTTGCGGTTTTTGGTTGCGGCGGCTGCGGTCTTAAGTTTTTTCCATGTGCTGCATTACAATGCACTGGAAATCGTGGCTTCTGCCGTTGGACTGGTGGCGGTGTGTTGGGGCGCTAACTGGGTATTTGGCAGGTGGTTTAATGCACCAACCAATCACGAATCAGCGACTATTACCGCACTCATCCTAACGTTGATTATTACGCCTGACCTCACTCCAGTGAACGTACTGTTTATGATTGCGGCCGGTGGGCTGGCCATGGCTTCTAAATATGTGCTGGCGGTCGGCCGCAAACATGTGTTCAATCCGGCGGCGATTGCTGTTGTGCTGACGGCGATTGGCCCGCAACAGGCAGCGAGTTGGTGGGTTGGCACGGCTGCGATGCTGCCATTCGTGCTGGTTGGCGGTTTGGCGGTTGTGCGAAAAATTCGGCGCGGACGTATGGTGTGTACGTTCTTTGCTGCGGCCGCCCTGGCTACGGTGGTGTACGCATTGTTCGGAGGATCGGACGTGCTAGGCAGTTTGCGGAGCCTGGCGCTGACATCTTCCCTATTCTTTTTGGGCTTCGTTATGCTGACAGAACCGCTCACCACACCGCCGACAGCGCATACACGGGCTTGGTACGCGATCTTGGTTGGCGTGTTGTTGCCGCCACAAGTGCATCTGTTCGGCTGGTATTCGACGCCGGAGCTAGCGTTGGTGGCGGGCAACATATTCGCGTATGTTGTGAGCCCCAAAGTCAAGCTGTTTTTGACGGTGCGTAGCAAAGAGCCAATTACGCCCGATAGCGCAGATTTTGTGTTCATGCCGGAGCGGCCGCTGCACTACAAACCCGGCCAATATATGGAATGGACGTTGCCGGATGAACATTCGGACAATCGTGGCAACCGGCGGTATTTCACCCTGGCGTCTTCGCCGACTGAGCCGGAACTGCGCATTGGCGTGAAGTTTTACGAGCGGAGCAGCAGCTACAAAGCAGCCCTGTTAAGCATAGATTCGCAGACACCCGTCGTGGCGGCGCAGTTAGCTGGCGATTTCACACTGCCTGACGACCCAGCTCAAAAATTGGTATTTATTGCCGGGGGAATAGGCGTGACGCCCTTTCGCAGCATGGCAAAATATCTGATCGACAAGCAAGAACACCGCACGGTTACCTTGCTGTATTCCGTGCACACCCCGGACGATATTGCGTACCGTGAAGTGTTCGAAGAAGCTCGCCGCACCGCGGGACTCGATACGACCTACGTGTTGACTGGCAGTAACGGCGCTTCGCAAAGTGCCCTGCCACATTCGCATCACGGCAGAATTACCGCACAGCTTATCCAGCAAACAGTGCCAGATTATCTGGAGCGCACGTTCTATCTATCCGGCACCCATGGTATGGTTACGGCTATGCAACAGACGCTGCATGAATTAGGCGTGGCGCGTAGCCAAATCAAAACCGACTTTTTCTCAGGCTACGCGTAACGATGCAGTTGGACGGGCTGGCTTATTTGAGGTTAGCGCGATGACGTATGCCAAGCAGCACCAGAATGGCCATGAGCACCGCGCCCGCGAGTGCGGCCACTGCCGCATACTGTGCGATTTGACCGAACGTCCAGTAGGCGTACCCGTCACCCAGCAGCAAACCGCGCAACGTTTCGCCCTGGAACAGAGTTTGTGCTTGCTGTTTGAGCTGCGCATTTGTCGGGTCGGCCAGTGATGCGGTGCTCACCTGCGCATATGTTTTTCCGGCTGCGACTTCAGACAAGTGCACGGCGATGAAGTTGTTTGCGTACACCTTCGCTTGCGGCCCGGTCAACAGCTGCTGACCGGCGTATTTGGTCATCGCGGCTTTATCGGCGTCAGGCAATTTGGCAAGCGCTGGGCTGTCGGTGGCTGGGAAATATATTTGCTGAGCTGCTAATTCGGTTTTGACGCTTGAGGTGGCAAAAGCATATGCCCTCCACGCCAGTCCCCCGACTACCAGCAGTACCGCTGTAGCAACGATTCCCAACAAAATAAATACCTGGTCGATGGTTTTGCGTTCGGTTTTAGCCATATTGTTTCCTTTGTATTTTTTTACACTATATTACTAGTGTAACATACTGACGTAGCCATTTTTGGCTGGCTTGCTACTGGAGGGACGCAACGACCACAATACGATCGGTGTAGGCATGCGCGGCGTTATTCCAGGTGCCGCCGCAGGTAATGAGGTTGAGCTGGCTCGGCAGCTGGTAGTCGCGCGCAAACAATGCTGTAGCTGCGTCTGTTGCTGGCAATTGCCGTACAGTGCGGACCGTGAATTGCTTTTTTTGGCCGTTGGCCAAGTCGACTTCGATTGAATCGCCCATTGCCAGCTTACCCAAATGGTAAAAAACTCCTGGAGAATGTACGCCATCCACATGCCCGTCAATGATGCTCAAGCCCGCTTGGCCCGGCGAGAGGCTGTTAACGTACCAGCCTGCCAAATTGACATTGGTGGGCGCTGCGACCGCTCCGTTCTGGTCAATGCCAACATTCTGTATGTACCCTTCTGCGCCGATGCTGGGCAGTTTGATGTAACTTGGCTGATTGCCTGTGGCCGCCGAATGATACGTGGCTGCCGTAATGGGCTGGTCAGAGGGCTTGGCGGCAGACTGGGTCACGACGTGTGTTGGAGCGGGTGGCAGTGGCTGGGTCGCTTGGGAGTGCCTATGCCTCAGTCCAGCCAGTCCCACTCCACCGCCAACCAGCACGGTGCACGTTACCAGAACTGCGTACCAACGCTTCCTCATATACATAGTGTAGCGCACGATGCGCGCAGCCTGTACACTAAACCTATGATGACGCGCGTAGCCGTGCAGCGAATAATGCGAGGGCGGGAATGGTTGTACGGTTTGGCGTCGTGCGGCCTATTGCTTGGCACGACGGCAGGCTGGGCATGGGCGGCGGCGGGTGTGCAGCGGGGCAATGCTGACCAGCTGGTGGATGGTTTTTTGTTCGCCGATTCAAGCACCTTGCGTGGCGCAGTGTTCCCTGCGGCACATACGCAGTTGCTCAAGTGGCCAGTGTTTTGGTTGCTGGCGCGACTGCATTTTTCGGGCGCGGCATATACGATTTTGACTATGCTGATGGTTGTGTTCACGATTGCGGGGCTGGCTTATCTGTTGTACCGCATTGATCGCCGCCCGTTGGTGTTTGGCACGCTGTATCTGCTGCTTGCGGCTGCGTTGCTGCTTGTGCCCGTGGACGTATTTGATGGCGCGGTGACTACACCGCTGTCCCTAGCGATGCTAACGGGCCGCAATGCTGAATATGTAATGTTTGTGGCTGTGCTCGCGAGCTATATGCGGGCGCCGCGCTGGCGCTCGTGGCAGTTTGCGGCAGCAACAGCGGTGTATGCATTACTGGTAGCGAGCGATCAATTGTTCTTGTATTATGGTGTGGGTGGTGCGGCGTTATGTGCAGCGGCCGGCTGGTTGCTCGGCTGGCGACAGCTCCTCGTGGCGGGGAGGTACTGGCTGGCTGGGGGTGCTGCGGCGTGGCTCATGACTGACGTGTTATTGGCCGCTATCGGACATGGCATAACGCACATAGCGGTTTATCCATTGGGGGTGCAAGTGGTACATAGCGTGTTTGGGACTTGGCAAGGAGCTGGTAATGCCGTGCGCGCGATGGGCTTGCACTTTGGATTGAGCGTTCGGGCTGGATGGCTCACAGTTCCTGCGGCAGTGGTCAACGGTGTGACGGCCGCGTTGGTTATTTGCGCGGTTATCTGGTTGGTACGACGGCTCTGGACACTGCGTCAGCAAGCCAAGGCGCACCTGTCTAGTGCGCAATTACTCAGTTGTATGTTGCTGGCGGCGACCGCGACCGCGTTTGTTTTGTTTGCGTTCACTAACCAGGCGGAGCTGGGTAACGCCCGTTACGAAGCGATTACGCTTGTGGCCGGATTTACAGCGCTAGCAACGTGGGCGCGCAGCCACGAGTGGGCAGCGCACAGATTGATTGCAACTGGCTGCGTGGCGGCGCTAGCGGTGATTGCCGCTTTTTTAGCCGTTGTGCGGCACACGGACTATTTGGCGCACACAACGTTGCAAACGCGCAACCAGCAGATCGCTACTGCCCTGCACGCCCACCACGTCGCCTATTTGGTGGGAAGTTATTGGCGCGTACTCCCTATTAAACTGCTGACGCCGCGTGCGGGGCAGGCCGTCATGCCGCTGGAGGGCTGCTTCCAGCCTACGCCTGTGCTCACTAGTGCCGCGTGGCGTCCAGATCTTCGGCTGCATAGTTTTGCATACCTTGTCACCGAGGAGCCGTTGGACCTCCCTGGGCAGACGTGCCGTAAGCAAGTTATTATGCATCAGTACGGTTCACCCACTGCCACACTGCGCATTGCCGGTACGGCCGTTCACCCTACCGAAGAGTTGCTGTTCTATGACAGTGGCGCTGCTGACGCGCGACACCTTATTCCTCTGTCGTCGCAGTGCCGCCGGCCCCAGTGTTCGGTACCGTTGCCGCGTTGAGCGCCGGGCCGCTCGGGTCGACGATTTGACCATTGGCTGACCCGTCCTGGTCGAACGCCGAACCGTCTGTAACGTTATACGTCGCCTTTAGTACGGCTTGCCCGCCGATCGTCGTCGTGCTCAATACGGCACCTGGCACCGTAGCGTAGGCGTGCGTAGCCGGATTCCATTTGCGCAATACAAGCTGACTGGAGTTATAGTTGCCGTAGAAATATTCGGTAACGGTAGCCGTAGCGCCCGGCGAGCCGCAGCCGGTAGCAGTAAAATTCATGAGTCCGGCGGGGTAACTAAACGCATTGTCCGGGTACTGTGTGGATTCGGCACTCGCCTGCACGCTACTGTTGGCAGTGCAGCTGGTTTGCAGCGATGCGTATTCGCCGGTCACTGGATTAACAAACGTCGTAACCGCCGCCTGCCAACTGTCCAGCACGCCATCGCCATTGGCGTCGCCGCCGTTGGGCCCGGCGTTTTCGACGCTATTTAGTGCGCCATCGTTATCGACGTCGTTGGTAATGATAGGCTGCCAGGACGGTGAGTTAGTAAAATTCCCATCGTTGGGCGTCAATGCGGTTTCGTTGCTGCCATCGATGTTAATGGTGTAGATGCGCGTGGTGGTGTCAGTGCCGCTTACAAAGTTCTGGTACACCAATTTAGTGCCGTCCGGCGACCACGACACGCGGTCGTTATTGGTAGCGCTGTTATTGATGGTTTGCAGGTTGCTCCCGTCCGGGTTCATGGTGGCAAGATGGTCGCTATACAGTGTGGGTTCGTAGATAAGCGCAAGCTTACTGCCGTCCGGCGACCAGCTCGGCGAAAGGTGTGTGTGCGCATCGCTTGTCAGCTGCGCATAGCCTGAGCCATCTGGCTTGATGCTACAAATCTGTTGCTGGAACGACACAAAGCATGAGTATGCAATCACGTTATTAATCGACCAACTCGGCTCAAAGTTTTGGTTACTGCCGCTCGTGATGGTAGTGACATTACTGCCATCGGCGTTCATGACGCAAAGCTGATAGTCGGTGCCATCGTTGCATGTAAATACAATCCGGCTGCCGTCCGGCGACCACACGCCGGCAAAATCCCCGTTCGGGTTATTCGTCAGCTGCGTGCGGTGACTACCATCGGCGTTCATGACGTCGAGTTGCCCGATACCCGTGTTGGTGGGATCGGAAGCAAATAAGATTTTAGTGCCGTCCGGCGACCAACTCGGCGAATCGTTACTGAAACCATCGCTTGTGAGCGCCTGCATGTTGCTGCCATCGGCGTGTATGGTGTCGATCTGTGAGTTGGTGCCGTCCGAGCGCGCAAAGGCAATAATGCCATTCGTCGCTCCCGAAGCATGCCGTGACAACTGCAAACCAAGTCCGCCCACCGCCAGCACAACCGCCGCTCCAAACAGCATACCCGTGCGCACCATTCGTTTACGAAGTAACCCACGCATTACTATGTATTATAGCCTAAAAAGCAGAAGCGGAAAGCAATTTTTCGCGTTGTAGTTGTAAAATAACGACCGCCGCGCTATTGCGTCTTCGTGAATCGCTGGCCGCCGGTGGTCACGCACGTTTCCGGGTATGTGGTCAGAATCGTGCTGCCTTTGCTGACGGCGCACGCTTCGTACGAATTGACCGCGCCCTTTTTGTGTGTGCTGAGTGCGACAATTGCGGTGGCAATCGCTACTACTGCCACCACAATTACCACGATCATAAAAATAAGTGGCGATTTTTTCATACCATAAGCATAACACCACGGGCATCCGATCTCATAACTACAACGCAAAAAATTGATTTTCCGGCAAACCACCTGATACATAATGACTATAACTCGCAAGTGTCTGGCAGCCGATCTGCTGGCACTTGCAGCCGTCTACGCCGCCTTGCTCAGTTAGTCCAGCGCCGGTACGTCCACGCCATATTCGCGGGCCGTATCTTGCACAAGCTTAATTATTGCACTTGTTTGGGTGTTCGCGATGCCCAAAATTGTTCCAATACCCTGGAGCTCAGCCGTGAGCGATGGGCCAAAAAAGCCGCGTATAAATCGCACGTCCTCTCCGGCTTCTAGGCATATGCTTCGTAATAGCGAAGTATATTTGTCAATATTGCCGGCAATCATGCCTTGGCATTCGGGGGCGTCTTGTAAGGCTTGTCTAGCGGCGACACCCAAGGCGTCTGAAAGCTGCTGCCCTCCGAGCACCATGGCTGTCATGTGATCATTGCCGATGTCGTGGAAGTAGTACTCTTCGTCGCCGGTTGCGACGGGATACATGCCGTCAGCAAACGCTTGCAAATAGTCGCCACAACCAATCTCGCCCATATGTGGCAGTAAGCGAACGGCGAGTCCTTGCTGTTGGCACGCTGCCTCGACGGTGTGCGGCGTCGGGACGGCGGCAACCGTATTGTGCTCTATTTCGAATCCGGCTAGCGCGAGCAGTGTGCGGCCCTTAGCGCTCCCAGGTATAATGACCCTACCGAATGAGCTTGCATCGAGGACCTTGCCGTGTTCAGTCGGGCGCACCGTAATGGTCTGCTCGTGCCAGCCGAGTTCCAGCGGGCCGGATGGGGACCGGCTGCGCTCTACCCAGGCGCTAAACGTGTAGGTGCCGGGTGCGATATTGTCCAGTTCTGAGGGGACGAATTCGTACTCCAGGCCATTGAGGGGCGAGGTCGAAAAGTGTAGCCGAGAAGTGGGCGAAAAAACCTCCATAGGTAACGTCGACCTACAAGGAACATCGCCCAAATCGAACGTATGCAAAGCATCCGTCCCTTCACCTGGAACAAGCATTGAGCTATAATAACATTTTTACAGTAAAGAGCAAGTTCCTAATTGCTAAATATGACGTTCGCCAGTTCGGTCTTATTATAGGATGAATGCAGGTTGGCGGCCATGAATGCCTCCCTGGTGAACCAGTCCCAAGTTGTGACATGGTTGGTCGGTTGGAGCGCGCCTGGTGGCACCGTCGCCTTCAGAAACAAATTCATCCGTGGCACAGCGTTTACGACTGCACCGATACTGTAGTGTATGATCTGTAGATCTGACGAAATGTCGCTCGCTGGCACGCCCAGCTCTTCCTCTATCTCGCGGGCAAGCGTTGTTTGCACGGTTTCGCCGTGATTCACACCGCCGCCGGGGAGCGCCCACCAATTTTCGAGCGTTTCTTGCACCAACAGCACTTTGTTGTTCTGCACAATGAGCGCCCTGACGGCGACACGGTACAGGCAATCGTCAATCTCGTTCAGTCGCGGGTCAATAGGCATGCCCCTATCATACACCACAACTAGCGCACGCTCCGAAGATGTCTGCTAATCGCTCGCCGTGCTACAGGATTACCCCTGCGTGACGATCGTTTTACGTCTGTATTCGCGAATGGCAAGGAGGTACATGACGACCAGAATGCTGGCACACCAGGCCAGCGCCAGCCAGGCCTTGCTGCCGGGCGCACCGGTCGTGAGCAGCGAGCGCATAGTTTCGATGATCGGTGTGAATGGCTGGTTTTCGGCAAAGCCGCGCAGCAGCGGCGTCATCGATGCAGTCGGCACAAACGACGGGCTAATGAAAATGAGCAGCATCAAAATATAGCTGAACGAACCAGCACCCTCCGCCGATTTGGCTTGCAGGCCAAAAAAGATCGCCATCCATGTTGTCGCCAACGTAAACAGCGTAATGAGCGCGGCAAACAGCAGCCACTCCAGCGGCCCGGCATGCGACCGGAAGCCGATCGCAAATGCCACCGCCAGCACCAGCAGTGATGAAAACAAGTTAGATAGCGTCGATGATGCCGCTTGCCCGCTCAAAATTGACGACGGCGCGACTGGCATAGTTCGAAAACGGTTGATGATCCCCCGCTGAATGTCCGTATTGAGCCGAAACGCTGCGTAAGCGATGCCGCTAATCACCGTCATGACGATGATTCCGGGCGTAATGAAATCCACATATTTGATGCCGCCAGTTTGCTGGCCCAGCGCGCCACCCAGCACATACACGAACATCAACAGCATCGCGATCGGCGTCAGTACCACTGTTATGATGGTGTCCGGACTACGCACGATGTGCCGCAGGCTCCGTTTGGCCATAGTCCAGGTGTCTTTGACCCTTTGCATTATTTTTTCTCCTTTTTGCTGGTCAGTTTGAAGAATACGTCGTCTAATGTCGGTACTTGCTGCGCAAAGCTGGCCGGTTCAAGCTTGGCGTCGCGCAACCGAATGAATAATTCGGCGGTTTTGGCAGCGCTATCGCCGCAGGCGACAGCCAGGGTGAGGCCTTCTTGCTTGGTTATTTTGCAGGTTTTTCCGAGCACCGCGGCAGCTGTTGCTAGCTGTTTCGTGCTGTGGAAAGTCAGTTTTACCAAGCCCCCAGGTACCAGTTTTTTGAGCTCAGCAGCAGTGCCATTGGCCACGATTTTGCCGTGGTGCAACACGGCGATACGGTCGGCTAATTCGTCAGCTTCGTCCAGGTACTGCGTAGTTAGGAATACTGTTGTACCCTGCTTGGCCAGTGCGCGAATGGTCTGCCACATGGTGTTGCGTGCTTCCGGGTCCAGCCCGGTGGTCGGCTCGTCCAAAAAGATAATGGGCGGACTGCCGATTAAGCTCATGGCAATGTCCAGTCGCCGGCGCATACCGCCCGAAAACGTTGTTACGCGGCGATCGGCAGCACCGGTCAGGTCAAAACGCTGCAGGAGATCGGCGGCGGTTTGTGCTGAATTAGGCACGTGCCGCAAGTCGCCGATGAGTCGCAGGTTTTCACGCGCTGTCAACATGTCATCAACCGCTGCAAATTGCCCGGTCAAACTAATACGCTGCCGAACTTTGCCGGGCTGCTTGGCGACGTCCAATCCGTCGACCATGGCATTACCACTGTCAGCGGCGATCAACGTAGTTAGAATGTTAATGGTCGTCGTTTTGCCCGCGCCATTGCCGCCGAGCAGCGCGAAGACCGTGCCGCGTTCGACCGTAAACGTGACGCCCTTGAGCACCTCGTTCTTTTTGTAAGATTTTTTCAGTTCACTAACAGCGATCGCTGATTTCATGCATTCCCTTTGTTGTTAGATTTTGAATTCTGCTCGCGGTACGCGTTCCATTCTTCAAACAGCTGCGGCATGCGCTCTACCAAAAAATCCCCCAAGGAAGCGGTGGCTTCCAGCGCCTGGCGTCGTTCGGGCGATGCGCCTTCCAGTAGTTCCAGGCCTTCGCGCGCCAAGGTGGCCATTTCCTGATATTCTGTGGGGTCAAACCCAGTGTTCTCCCAGCCGAGCGGGTTGAGGCAGACAAGGTCAGCTCGCGTGCCAGCTGGCCGTGAGCGCTGAATAAGCTTCTGCGCCTCGAGCGATTTAAGCGCGTTGTTGATGCCGCTGCGGCTGGTCAGCAATGCTTCGGCAATGTCGCCAATTGACTGTTGCATCGGCACGCACACGGCCAGGTAGCCAATCAGCCGCCCAGTGACCGGCGGAAATCCGTAGCGTTGCGCGTAAAAACGCCCCATGTGATCTGCGAAAATCAGTACTTTGTCTCTGTCCATATGCGGAGTATACACTAAATGACTCAAATAACACAAATTTGTGTTATTTCGTTCAACTCGCCTTGCTCAGTGTTTGAGTGAGGAGCACGTCTATAAGCACTGTCTAGTTATGTACAATGGCCGAACAAGTCCCTGCCGTTTGCGAGCAAGAAGCAGCTTAGCCTCGAGTCGTTTGGGGCTGGTGAAAAAAATGAGGATTTGCTAGCAGCAGATTCCATATCTCGTCGTAGTATGCAAAGGCGCCCGCGTGCTCCATCGCTTTCTCGCGATGTTTCCGCAGTTGCTGTTGCCATTCTTCGCTCGTGATTTTCTTGATAAAACAGGCCCTTTTCGATGTAGTCAAACAAAAGCGGCAGAAGCTTGTCGATTGATTTCACAAACTTGGCTTCGGCGGAGGTTTGCTCTTCATACTCGGCGATGGTCGCCGCGATCCAGGGCAACGCGGCCAGATTTTTTTGGAGTGCTATCTGCGCGGCCTTTTCGCGCGCTTCTTTGGTGGCTTTTTCGGCTTCGGCGGCAAAGTTGGAAGTATCGCCGGCGTACACCTCTACCAGATCATGTACGACCGCAAACTGGCAGATTTTGCCAACATCGAGCTGCTTGTCGATGTGCGGTGCGAGCGCAGCCGCCACCAAGGCCACCGACCAGGAATGTTCGGCGTCGTTCTCGTAGCGACCAGGCGCAAACCGCAACGGCGTGTGGCGTTCGACGCGGTAAAATGGCAGTACTATTTCTTCGATCAGCTGCTGAATGTCGGCGAGCTGTGGCTGAGACTTTTGCATACGCCTATAATAACGGATGACTGTCCGATGGGCTAGCTCGGTGCGGTGATTCCCTTTTGCATGGCTTCAAAGGCGAATTCGCTTAGCTGTCGTTGCTCGGAACGGCTTAGATTTGCTAAAGGACCATGAATGCACAGTTCAGCCAAACCGTGCATAGCCGCCCACATATACAACTGCGCCTGCTGTTTATGGACGCGCGGCATGCCGCCGGCCGCGATGAAGGCGTCCATGACGTCCCCGAGGAGCGCGTACGCACGGTCGTTCACCACCTCTGGCATAACTTGTGGCGTGACGCGGTTATTGAGCGCCGCGCGGAACAATCCGGGCTCTTCAAGCGCGAACCGTATGTATTCATCCCAGATGATATGCAGCTTAGTCGTGGCTATTTGTAGGGCCGAACCCCGCGCAGTGGACGCTTCGAGCGCATCCGCAACCCGGTCCGCCAGCAGCTCCAGCGCGTAGTGCTTGACTTCTTCCAAGAGCGCTTGATGGTTGGCAAAGTGGCGGTAGGCGGCCGTGGGACTCACGCCGGCTTGGCGTGCCACTTCGCGCAAGCTGACCCGTTCTGGGCCGATGGCCTGGGCGGCGGCGACCGCTGCCTGCAGAAGCGTTTTGCGTAAGTCGGTGTGGTGGTATGGTTTAAGCTCGGGCATGTTTAGTGTGTTTACGGCTACGCGCCATGAGTACTGCTTTGGCCAAGACGCGGGTCAGGAAGAAGCCAATCAACACCATAATCCACACCGTAACGTCGGGCAGCGCAAACGACATGAGCGTCAGGTTGAGCGGCACAGTACCGGACGGTATGCCAAGCCCGTAAAACGCAATAACATAGACCAAAAGCGCCGAGCCCAGGTCAATGGCCAGCGGCCAAACAGTGGCGCGCACGACACCCTTTTTCTTGGCCTTTTCCTGGTATTTGAGCGACCATTTTTTGAGTTTCCAGGCCGAGCGGACCATCAGCACAACGCTTGCTAGCACAATGATGTCCAACGTGCCGTACACGGTGTAATACGAATAATCCATACCCGGGAACGTGCCCTTGGTAACGCCATCCAAAATGCCTTCATATATCTGGCTGTCGTTGGTCAGCAGTCCGTATTGGTTCATGAGCATGACCACCGCGGTTTTGGTGTCGGGCAGAAAACCCATGTTGGTCTGGAAACTGCGCAGTTGCCCGTCGTGCGAAATAATCTTGTCGCCGTTCACCATGCCGGTGCCCCAGCCTAGCGCATAACCATCGTTGTTGGGCAAGTAATCCTGCGGCATAGGGATAACCGTGGTGTGCATCATTTGCAGACTTGCCGACGATACGATGCGCTTACCGTTGTACACGCCGTCATTCATTTGGGCGATCAGGAAGTGTCCCATGTCGTTGGCGGTGGATATTACAAAACCGTCCGGAACAAGTGCGGGCGCGATTTTTTCAGTGACCGGCAGCTTGTAGCCGAACCAGTTGGTGTGGCCTTTGGTCATGTCCGGATGGTCCGCAAGGCCCGGCGATGCGTACGAATGCGTCATGTCTAGCGGCGCAAAAATATGTTGTGCCACATAGTCATTGTAGGTCTGGCCGGAGCGCTGCTCTACCAGGTAGCCCAAAATCATGTAGTTGGCATTGGAATATTCGAACTGCTTGCCAGGCGTGTGCGAAAGCGGAAAATCCTTGAATCCGCGAATCGCCTGCTCCAGCGTTTCGGTTTGCCTGAAGCTCAGCGCAGTTTGGCCCGCGGCGGTCGAAATGCCTCCGCTTTGGCTCAGCAGTTCGCGTACCGTTATACGGTCAGAATCCTGCTTGTTGCCCACCTGGAACCACGGAACGTAGCTTTGCACGGTGGCGTCAAGGCTGATTTTCCCCTGGTCAACCAGCTGCATGATCGCCAGCGCGGTGATAGGTTTGCTGAGGGATGCGAGCAGAAACGCGGTATCCGCCGTTACGCCACCCGCGTTCGTGGTGTGCACAATGTTGGTACCTTGCACGATCGCCACCGATACGCCCGGTACATGCGCTGCCTGCGCCTGCTTCTGTACATACGCATCAATGGCTGCAGTGTTTGTTTTGCCGATAGTAGCGTTCGCACCGGCATTCGCAAAAGCCAGCGCAGGCGAAAATGCCATAGCAATCGCCAATAGCACGCCCAGTCTCGCAAATATTTTTCTGTACATTGTTTCCTTTAGTCTTACTAAATGGAAGCATACAGACTAATGTTAACACTGTCAACATTGAGGGTGGTTGCTTTATAGCGTCCGCGCATTAGCTCATGCCCAACTGTTCGAGCGGTACCTGCGCCTACAGCTGGCGCGTCGTTCTATGCTGCTTTTTGTTTGAAGCGGACAGGGTTGAGCGGGTCTTGGGCGAAGATTTCTGCCGCTTCTGTGATCAGCTCCGTAAATGCGGCTTTGTCGAGCTGGTCAAACGTCTCAAAGCTGAAATTGTTGTTGCCGCGGCGTGTGTAGCCGAGCCGATCTTTGTAATAATCTACCAGTGGTTTGCCGTCCTTGGTCACAGAAACGTATATGCTGATGTAATTTTTCTGCAGCGCCATGCCGATTACCGGCCAGACGACTGTTGCGTGTGGGTCCTTGGTTGGTGTGTAGGTAAACTTGCCGTAGGCGATCATTTTAAATGTCATGCCTGGTTTCCCTGGGCCGACATTATAAAACCACGGTTCCAGTGCCGGCGCTGCTTTTTGTATGAAAGCGTCGATGGCTTTGAGGTCGCGGCCGGTAAGCTCCGCTTCTTCGATATACCCGTTTCGCGTATTGGCGGCAACTTTATACATGGGACCGCCCCTGATACGCGCCCCAGCCAAGTGGCACGAGGGCAATGATGAAAAACAGCGATATGGCGAGCGAATACCAACCCACCTGTTTGGAAATAAACTCTTCCCCGCATATCCACGCCACAATAGCCGAACCGGTGGCGATGCCCGCAATCTTCCAGACCCTATTTTTAAACATCATACTAAACGCGTGCTTGTTGAGTTGTTGCGTATTTATAGTCATGCACTCATGATAGCAAATTCTGGGCGGCAACGTTATTGATAATTCGGCGAGAGTTTATTCGTGGCGCAGTGCTTCGATCGGGTCCAGGCGCCCAGCGCGTATAGCAGGTAACGTTCCCGCCAGGAGACCAATGATCATGGCGCCCACGATAATTGCCAGCATGTACGGTGCCGGGTACGTCAGCAGATGCGCGGATCCAATACCGGTGAAGACGGTGCGGTTGAGGATGGGGTTGGCGATCAAGCCCGTCAACATAGCCAACGCTACGCCAACGACTCCGCCCCAAAACCCAATGCTTGCCGCTTCTACCAAATAAATAAAGGTGATGCCGCGCCTGCGCATGCCAAGCGCTTTGAGCAAACCGATTTCCTGCGTTCGCTCCAAAACTGCCATGAGCAACGTGTTAACAATGCCGATAGTCGCGGCCAGCAATGCAATCGCAGCAAAGCCGGTCAGCCCAGCACTAACTACGGTGAGCGGCCGGTTGAAGTTGGCAATGAGGTCATCGTACGTGTCGGCTTTGTAGCCTTCGCCCTGCAGGGCTGATTTGATCTGCGCACGTTCCGATTTAGTGACGTTGTCTGCGGCAACCGCGACGATGCCGCTAAATTGCGAAGTGTTGCCGATTTGGAATTGTACCATGTCGCCAATCAGTTGGTTGGCAAGATACGCTGCCGGCTGATGCGCCGTATCCGGTAAAACGCCGGTTACTACGGCTGTATACTGGTGCATTTGCCCTGGCTGCTGCGCGCTGACCTGAATAGTGACAGTTTTGCCAAGCAGTTGGTCGGCCCTGCTGACGCCAAACGCTTCCACATATGCATATGGGAGCACGACGCCGTTGGTCTGGCTGCCGGTCGGAAAAGCGCCTGCCGCCAAGGCGATCGATTCGTCGGGGTATGCGCCCTGCACCGGCATAATGTATTTGGGCGAATTGCCATACTGTACGTAATCCACGGTCAGGGTCGAGTAGTCCGGGTAAGCCGCCGTAACGCCCGCCGTCGCCTTTACTTTGGCCAGGTCAGTTTGGTTGAGGGTATAATTCGTCGATTTGCCTTCCCCGCGTCCGCCGCCAGTGGATGATTGCCGGTTGGGCTGGTAGTATGCGACTCCCGAAGAGCTTGCCTGGCTGGCCGAGGAGCTAAGACCTACGTTGATGACGTTGGGTTGGCCGTAAGCGTTGAGCTGCGTGTTGAGGTACGACCGCAGCCCTTGGCTGAACGACGTTACCATGGCTAGTGTAAACGTACCAATAACGAACGCCAGCACTGTCAAAAACGTACGCACTTTTGTACGCAGCAAGTTGGTCTGCGCAGTCGCAATATAATCTGGCAAGCGCATCAGCGTACCACCTTTCCGTCGCGTATATCTATGATGCGATCGCAGCGTTTGGCCAAATCCTGGTCGTGCGTTACGACCACTAGCGTTATGTCGCGCTGTTTTTGCAGGTCAAATAGCAGTTGAATGACCTGCTGACCCGTTTCGCTGTCCAGGTTGCCCGTTGGCTCGTCAGCGAAAATAACATCCGGGTTGTTGATGAGCGCCCGAGCGATCGCTACTCGCTGCCGCTGGCCGCCCGACAGGTCGGTGGCGCGGTTGTTGGCTTTATCTAGCAGGCCGACCGCCTTGAGGGATTCGGTCGCCAGTTGTTTACGCTTGCCAGGACTGATACCGGCTATTTTGAGGGGTAGATAGGTGTTTTCCATCACGGTCAGCGTGGGCTGCAAAAAGAATTGCTGAAAAATAAAACCGACGCGCGTGTTGCGCAGGTCGGTAAGCTGCCGTTCGTTCATGTCGGTGAGCGATTTACCGTCCCATAGCACCTTACCCGAAGTCGGGTGGTCGAGTCCAGCCAGCAGATGCATCAGGGTCGATTTGCCTGACCCTGATTTACCTACAATCGCAATGCTTTCGCCCTGGGCAATGGCGACATCAATGCCCCGCAGCGCTTCGTATGCGCTATCCTTTTTGCCGTAAGATTTGCGTAGATCGGTAGTTCGAATAAGCGTACTTGCTAGGGTCTTGGTTTTCGGCATAACTACCCACAACTATACATGACTTTTCCTGAAAGGAAGCTTGAAATATGCAGAAAGCATGCCAATAACCAGTCGATCCAGCCACAGTAGCCTGCAAATTTTGCCCCGCCCCGCCCTAGGCATATACTATGAATGGAGTATCAAATGCACAAAAGTACACTTATTATAATCTATGTCTTAGCGATCGTGGTTACTGTGGTGGCTGTGGACGTGTTGTTTTTTAGGCACCGGTTTTGGGAGCGGCTCATCGCAAACGTCGGCATTGTCCTGGTATATGTCGCGTTCTATCTTGCCTTCCTTAGGAAGTAACGAAGCCACGGCGGCTACGCGCTGCCGAAGTTAGCTCAAAGGTTAGCCCAGACGGATTTCTTGCAGAAGGTCGGCAATTTTGACGCGTTTTTGTTTGGCAGTGTCGCGGTCGCGAACGGTTACGGTGCCTTCGGTGTCGCCTTCTAAAGTATCAAAATCGACAACCACGCAGTACGGCGTGCCAATTTCATCCTGACGACGATAGCGCTTACCGATGTTGCCATTATCGTCCCACATCACAGTGCCAAATTCTTTCTTGAGCAGCGCATATACTTCGCGGGCTTTCGCTACCAGCTCTGGCTTGTTTTTGAGCAGCGGACTCACGGCGACCTTTACCGGTGCCAGCGCTGGAGCGAGCTTGAGCACAATGCGCTTTTCGCCATTTAGCTCTTCTTCATGGTATGCATCGCTTAGAACGGCCAGGAACACGCGGCCCATACCCATAGACGTTTCCAAAATCCACGGCACATACTTGCCTTTCTCCGGGTCGTTGTAGGTTAGGTCGGTGCCCGAGAATTCCATGTGCTGGGTTAGGTCATAGTCAGTGCGGTCATGAATACCCTCAACCTCGTCGTAACCAAGGGACGGATAGTTATATTCTATATCCCAAGCGTCTTTGGCGTAGAATACCAGGTTTTCGTGCTGCTTCCAGCGCAAATTTTCTTCACAGATGCCGAGCGATAAATACCAATCCCAACGATTTTGTTTGATGCGCTCGTAAGCTTCTTTGTTTTCGTTCGGGCGAACAAAATATTGCGTATCAGCTTGCTCGAATTCACGCGTACGGAATAAAAAATTGCGCGGGCTAATCTCGTTACGGAATGCCTTGCCTATCTGCGCGATACCGAATGGAATTTTGACTGGCATGGTGTCGACGACATTTTTAAAGTTAAGGTAAATGCCCTGGCACGCCTCGCCTGGCAGATATACTGGCCGCTTGCCTTCGCCAGTAAAGTCACCGAGGTTGGACGTTACAAGTAAGTTGAAGGGTCTTACTTCGGTAAAATCTTTACTGCCGCATTTTGGGCATTTAATCTTGTCACGGTTCTCGTCAAATAGTTTATTAAGCTCTGCCTCGGACATTTTTTCGTCGGCAATCACACCAATAGCCCCAAGTTCCTTGTCGACACGGATACGTGTGTGGCAAACCTTGCATTCCGCTAACGGGTCCGAAAAGCCACCGACATGGCCAGATGCTTCCCAGACCTTCGGATGCTTAAAAATCGCCGAATCTATACCCACGAAATCCTCGCGGTCGTAGACGTTCGCCTTCCACCATGACTTTTTGATGTTGTTGAGCAGCTCAACGCCATTTGGACCAAAGTCATACAAACCCGCTTCGCCGCCATAAATGTCGCTACCTGGGTACACAAAACCGCGGCGCTTACACAGCGAAATGATGGCGTCTAAACTTATTCGGTCCATTATGGCTATCCTTTCCGATCTCAGGATTTATGCAAATATAGCAAAACCCGTTTGCTTTGCACTTTACCACACTTTACGACAACAATAAATAATCCGACTTACTCCGAACTTCCGCAGCTTTCATCTTTGACTAAGTCCTCTTAAAATAGGCTTTATGATTTTCGTCCGTGCGCTCAACACCCCCCTCGTCAACGAGCGTGGCCAGTTATTTTGGCTACACTCGTATCGGAACTTGATTTTCCCTGGCTACGCACGCGTGCCACTATATCTTGGATGGTTATTTTCTCGCCGGGTTTGATGAGGCCTACTATTCGGTTGGCATAAACATCTTGTGGCTCACTATTTTTGAAGGGCGAAGCTTGCTTGGCTTTTGCAAGCAACATATTGACCGTCTCGGGGTCCGAAATGATTTCCAAGGCTCGCTCCTTACCTAATTCTAGGAGGTCTTTGTCGCCCTGCATAAGCGCATCAACAATAAAAGGTAATCGTCAACAAGCCCTCTTCCATCGGGGTCTCTAATTATAGTAAAATCATGATATTTACCTACCCCATCTTAGGCATGCTCAACCGGCAACCAAGTTATAAGTAACACGCAAGTTAGCACGGCGGAAAAGGTAGCGCTTGGCGGCTTGTGTCATTTTTATGATGAGGAGCGTGGTCTTTCGTAAAACTATTCCAATCGACTGCCGAATAGTTGATTTGCAAACCCAAAACCTTGATCCTCTACGAGACGACGTTTCCATGGCCGCTGAATATTAGCGTGCGCCAGCCGTCTAGCGGCTCGAGGTTGTTTCGCAATACTTTTGGCGAGTTCCTGGGCTCGCTTATAGAGGTCGGCCTTGGGCATTACTTCGTTCACGAGGCCTAACGCGAGAGCATGCTGAGCATCGATGGGCTCGTTCGTGTAGAGAATATGAGCTGCCCGTTTAGTACCAAGTAATTCCTGTAATATCAAATGCATACCATCGCCGGGAGCTGAGCCTCCAAGCGCAAAGTTACCATCGCTGAACGTAGTGTCATCGCTGCATATCGTTAGGTCGCAGGCCAAGGCTACTTCTTTGCGAGGTCCGTTTCCATTGATGACGCCAATGGTAGGGATATCCACATTGAAGACTAAATTTTCGAGCAGTTTAATCCCGTCGTAATAGTGTTCGTACGCTTCTTGGCTTGACCATTCACGAAATGGCTTAGCAAATGCTTTCGTGTCGAACCCGCCAATCCAGGCTTCACCGGTGCCGCCAAAGATCATGACTTCATTTTCGGGGTCGTTACCAATGTCTTGCCATAACTGGCCCCAAGCATTATGCAATTTCGGTCCAAATATGGCCGACCCGCCATTGGTGTGCATTCTGATTTCAATGATGCCGGACTCGCGAGACATCTGAAAATAATCAGCATATTTTTGACGGTAATCATCAAACTGCGGGCGGCGAGGGAGTGGTGTCGTGGTAATATCCATGTACACTAGTATAGCAGGTAAAAGGCACGTAACGGTGGCATAAATCAACCCGTTGCTACAACTCGGCTATGAACCAACAAAAGGCCTGTCAGAGCCGGACACATACCCACGGTCACTGCCGCAAAACCTAAAAGACGACAGCCTCCTAGTAGGCGGTGACCCCGATGGAGAGCTTTTATCCGTAATAATTTCATAGCGGGGAGATAGTTCTTGGAATACTGCTATGAGCTTAGCGAAGTCTTTGATTTGAAAGCAGCAACAAATTGGAATGCCAGTGCTCCCATGATCAGCAGGGCCGTGAGTATTTGCCCTTTCGGATCATTAACGAAAAAGTCGCCCGAAGGATAGGTTACAAATACCGCGAAGTTAGCATTGCCAACCGTTTGCAATACCATCGAAATCGAGAGAAATAGCATAGTTTTACTGTAGAGTACGGTGGTTTTAGGCACGGTCATAAAGCCGAGAATGGCCGCGATGCCCGAAAAGTAAACACCCACCCCAAACCCCACCAAAGCCAGATGGTAGAATAGTTCATCCGGCACGGCAACGGGGTGAGGAATGAACATAAGGATGGCTGCAAGGAGAATCGCCGAAATCGCGGCACCAACTGGCCGCAAAGCGCGCGGGATAGCGACATTAAGCTGTTTGGCGTACAAATAAAACGCTAGGTAGTAAAACGCGTAGACCGGTATGGCCATTTCTAAAAAGCCGCCATGTTGAAAAAATAATAAATGGTCTAGTTTAAGCTCTGAGATAATAGGAAAGTTAAGTGCAATGAGGCCCGTCCCGATAGTCCCCGCCATCAAATAGTTGACTGAGCCATGCAATTGTGCGACCAGATCTTTTTTGATGGACCGAAAAATAAGGGCTAGGCCAAAAAATAGCGTAAATATAAAGAAGGCTAAGGTTATTTGGCCCTTCATTAGACCTAGAACTGCTGGCGTTGCTGTTGCCACGGCACAGGCAATGATGGTTAGAAAAATTTGTCGTAGCGCCGACCTTTTTGCCTTTCGCTCGGGGTTCCCGACAGCGAAATGTCGTTCTACATTTTGACGCAACGTTTCGGTCGTAAAGGACCGGAGCCTCTCATGTTGAGTAAGATAGTTCTCGAGCTCTACTACTATTGATCGTAGAACCTCTACATCCTGAGGTGAAGGTCCTGTTGTTCTGGCCGTTATAGCGCGGAGCTTGTCCAGCGTGCTATCGACACTGCGAGGCTCGGACACTAAGGACGCAAGATAAGTGATGTGATCTATAAGTTGTTCGGGGCGGG
>Ga0070683_100000445_pt1 | contig 28783 bp, 22 predicted proteins | sample KBSC713LmetaG_FD_64662 | JGI IMG/M metagenome (GOLD analysis project Ga0070683, IMG submission 64662) | Corn rhizosphere microbial communities from Kellogg Biological Station, Michigan, USA - KBS C7.1-3L metaG | ecosystem: Host-associated > Plants > Roots > Rhizosphere ... | reverse complement strand
GCTTGCCCTTCGTGTAGTTGAATGTCAGGTAGTGATAAACCGGAAATGCCGTATCCCGGTACAGATCTGCCGATCCCCGGAACAACAATGGATACGGCTCAGCGCCGCCTCCGCCCGAAATCACATACTCCACGCCATTTCGTTCAAATCGCTCGTAATTATGAATGTGACCGCTCAGCACAATAACCTTCGCATGCATTTTGTGCAGATGAATCTCCATCAGGTGACGAAGGGTGAGCGCCTCCTTTGACGGCAGATTTGTAAAGAGCTGCGACTGCTGATCCACAACCCAGGGCGTGTGGTACAGGATGAAGAGAAATTCCACCTGCTTTGGCAGATGATCCAGCTGCGCCGCAAACCACGTGGCCTGCGTGCTCGTCCCGCCCGAGGGTGAGGTCATATCCAGCGAAATCACCTCGACACTCCCCATCACAACCGAATAGTACCGATGCCCCTTGAGCCCCGGGTAATTTGCGAGAAAGTTCGCAATGCCCTTCTCGACGCCACCGCGGACTTCGTGGTTCCCGATGGTGGGCAAAACCAGCATGTGCTTCGCAGCCCACGAACTTGTCTCATCCCGGTACACCTGCCAGTCCTCTTTCCGCGCACCGGCGTAGGGCATATCGCCCGTCACCATCAGCACCTCGGGACTCTCTCTGCCAATTTGCTCCGCCAGCCACTTTCGCACCCGCGGATTTGTACCGATCCTCACCGATGGTTCGGTGAAACGCATGTCACCATAGCCCACCATGCGAATAGGGGCATTCGACGTGTATTTTGGGATTGTGAACGTGGGATTGACGTCGATCTTTTCAGCAGATTCGCCGATTGCCGTGGGAACAATTGTAGAAAAGATGGCCAGTGATGTAGTGCTCTTCAGCAGCAGCCACAGGCATTTTCGAAGCAGTTGGTGCACACGCTCAGATTATCAGAGGAAGTCCGGACTCAATTCACTCCGCTAAAACAGGTTCCGCGCTGCGCCCCTCCGACTCACGGCAATTCTGTCCCGTATAAGAACGCGCGAATTCGCTCACCGACCGTGAGCCTGATTGGGCACCCAAAGTATACTTTTCGGTTCAGGTCCATCAAGAGGAGAATCGCTGCAACCTGCGGGTCAGTCGGGGACAGGTTTTTCGTCTCGCCCACGTATTCATCTGTCAGATATTCGATGGCATGCCCCAGAAGCTCCAGAGCTCGCCCGGCCTCCGGCGTAATCACTCTCCTTTTCTGCCGACCGGTCTCCCATTGAACTCGAAGATTTGCTATCGCTTGGACTTCGAGGTTTACTGCGGTCGCCATTCTCTCACCGTGCTAAATAGAACCCTCTCTCGTATACTTCGGATTCCTGCATGAAAATCTCGAAGTCTTCAAACTTCTGTCCCCATTTGAAACAGCTCAACCGACAATCCGGCTTTGGGATTCCTGTGATCCTTCTCACAGATACCAGATCGAAAGACGACGTATATACAACATGACGGGCAAAGTGGCATATCTCACCCGTAGAGCTGTATACGATTCGCCGCCGCTGCGACTCTGAACTCTTCGTTTCAGCAATTCCTGGCTCTAAATGTGAGATTGAGCGAGGTTTCCTCGTCTTGACGGGATCACTTTGGGAACCTAAGCTCAAACCAGCGGCCTGTCGCAGTAGAGCTAGTTCAGCACCGGGCAAAGGCCGCCACTTTCGAAAGCATTGCGAACAGGATCACGATGATTCCCTACCACTGGCAATACCTGTCTCTGATGCTGCAAGTGTTGTTCTCAGTGGCACTTGCGGCCATCATGGTCCTCGCCTCATGGTTTATCGGCCGTCATCGCAATCTCCCCGTAAAACTCGCCGCCTATGAATGTGGTATCGAATCTGTCGGTGATGCTCGAGCGCGCTTTAGCGTTCGCTTTTATATGGTCGCGATGCTGTTCATCCTCTTCGACGTGGAAGCCGTTTTCATGATGCCCTGGGCGGTCATATACCGGCAGCTCCCTCACATTACCGGCCAGCGTCTCTTCGGCTTTTGGGAGATGGTCGTTTATCTCGGCTTCATCGCTGTGGGCCTCTACTACATCATTCGCAAGGGCATCCTGAACTGGAGCATGGACAAGGCGGACCTGTAATGGCAGAAGCCCCTCAGGAAACTCTCGCAGGGAAACAATCTGTCCTTGAGAAGATGCCGGATCACCCGGCCATCAAGGCCATGCTCGCGTGGGGCGTCGAAAATCTCACTGGCGCGATCTTCGATCGTGGTGAGCTCACTCTCACCGTTCCTTCAGAGAAAATCGTCGAAGCTCTTGCCGCCATCAAAGACGCCGGCTTCAACGCATACGAAGACATGACTGCCGTTGACTGGCTGCCCTCTGAACCGCGCTTCCAGCTCACCTATCACATCCTCTCGCATGCATATAAGCAACGCGTCCGCGTCAAGGCCTGGGTCTCAGAAGCCGACCCTGCCATCGAGTCCATCACCTCAGTTTTTCCCGGGGCAAACTTCTACGAACGCGAGGTGTTCGACCTCTTCGGCATCCGCTTCGAAGGTCACCCCAATCTCCGCCGCATCATGATGCCTGAAGAATGGGTCGGCCACCCCCTCCGCAAGGACTACCCCGTGGAGGGATACCGCTGATGCTCGACGTAGGCACACCGATCCTCAAGGCTCCTACTGCTGAAGGTGCCAAAGACCAGCACATGGTCCTTAATATGGGACCGCAGCACCCGTCCACCCATGGCGTTCTCCGCCTTGTGCTCGAAATCGACGGCGAAATCGTTGTTCGCCTCTATCCGGAAGTCGGTTATCTTCACACCGGCATCGAGAAAACCTGCGAGTCCAAGTTTTACCAGCAGGTCGTGCCCCTCACCGATCGCGTCGACTATCTCGGACCGCTCGCAAATAATCTCTGCTACTGCCTGGCAGTCGAAAAGCTCCTCAGCCTCGAAATCCCCGAGCGTGCCGTCTGGATTCGCGTCCTTCTCACCGAGCTGACCCGCATCAACTCGCATCTCATCTGGCTCGGCACGCACGCAATGGACATCGGCGCGCTCACCGTCTTTCTCTATACCTTCCGTGAGCGCGAGGAAATCCTCCGCATCTTCGAAGCCGTCTCCGGCCAGCGGATGATGACCAGCTACTTCCGCATCGGTGGCCTCGCCATGGAACCGCCTCTCGATCTCTTCGATCGCATTCAGGCCTTCATCAAGACCTTCCCTGAAAAGATTGACGAGTACTCGAACCTGCTCACCGGCAATCCCATCTTCCGCAGCCGACTGATAGACGTCGGGCATCTTTCGCCTGAAGATGCAGTCGCACTCGCCGTCACCGGCCCAACTCTGCGCGCCTCCGGAGTGGATTTCGACCTCCGCCGCGATATGCCCTACTCCGGCTACGAGAAGTTCCAGTTCCGGGTGCCCGTTTCGAATCGTTGCGACTGCTGGGGCCGCTACGAAGTCCGACTCGAAGAAATGCGCGAGAGTCTCAAGATCATTCAGCAGGCTCTCGACGGAATGCCCGGTGGACCCGTCAAAGCCGATGCCCCGAAAATCGTCCTGCCGGACCGGGAAAAGATGAAAACTCAGATGGAAGCCCTCATCCATCACTTCAAGATCGTGACCGAGGGCTTCAACGTTCCCGCCGGCGAAGTCTACCAGGCCATCGAGTCCGGGCATGGCGAAATGGGATACTACGTCGTCTCCGACGGCACAGCTAAACCGTATCGCGTGCACATGCGCTATCCGGGATTCGCCTCCTTGCAGGCGCTTGAAACCATGTGCCAAGGCCGAATGCTGGCCGACGTCGTCGCCGTCATCGGATCCATCGACATCGTACTTGGCGAGATTGATCGCTGATGCTGGAAACGACGCAGTTGTACGTTGAACTTTGGGTTTCGCTTGCCTCTTTGCTTCGTAGCTATACCGCGGCGCACGGACTCAATGGAGACACGCAGGCTACAGTCGAATTAGGGGAAGATCAAATCACGGTCCGTCACGGAAACTCCTGGCTGGATCTAAAACGTAACGGCGCGAACATAAACTGGTCGCGCGACGACGGACAGAACGGAATGCTCGAGTTTACTGAAGCCGGACGGCTCCGCAACGCCGCCGGCGAGGAAGAAATGGATATGGCAGCCGAATCCTGGGCACGGGAGCTGATGCAATGAGCACCGAGACGATGAGCATCTTCTCGCCCAGACTCGCAGCCCGCTTCGACGCGCTCGTCGAGAAATACCCACTTCGCCGCTCGGCCCTCGTTCCCATGCTCCTCTACGCGCAGGACGAAATCGGTTACCTCTCCGATGCCGTTATCGCCGAAGTAGCCCGGCGCATCGGCATCACCGAACTCGACGTCCGCAACGTCGCAACCTACTACTCGATGCTCCGCTTCAAGCCTGCCGGCAAATACAACGTGCAGGTCTGCACCAATATCAGTTGCATGCTCCGTGGCGCCTACGATGTCTATGAGAAGTTCCAGGAGGAACTTGGCATCGGCCACAAGGGCGTAACCTCCGACGGCGTCTTCTCTCTCGAAGAGGTTGAGTGCATCGGCGCCTGCTGCTGGGCCCCCGCCATCCAGGTCAACTACGACTTCCACGACGATCTGACACCAGATAGCGTAACCGGCATCCTTGCCCAGTATCGCCAGAAATCCGAGGGCCAGAAGAATGCCTAGGCTCGTCTCCCATCCCGACGAAGTTAAAGTTGTCTCCAAACGTTTCGGCCAGGGCGCAGCCGACATCGAGAAGTACATCGAGCTCGGCGGCTACGAAGCCATCCGCAAATGCCTCGCGCAGGGTCCCGACTGGCTCATCGAGGAGATGAAGGCCTCCAACCTTCGCGGTCGTGGCGGCGCTGGCTTCCCCACCGGAATGAAGTGGTCCTTCGTTCCCAAACAATCCGCCAAGCCAAAGTACGTGCTCATCAATGGTGACGAGAGCGAACCAGGCACCTGCAAAGACCACCTTATCTTTCTGCACGATCCGCACTCGGTCATCGAAGGCACCATCATCGCCGGCCTCGCCATCGGCTCGAAAATGGGTTTCATCTATCTGCGCGGCGAGTACCGTTATCTCCTCGAGATTACGGAGAAAGCCGTAGCCGATGCATACGCGAAGGGCTTCCTCGGCAAAAACATCTTTGGAACTGACACCGAGTTTCAGATCATCACCCAGAGCGGCGCAGGCGCCTACGAAGTAGGCGAAGAATCCGCGCTTATGGAATCCCTCGAAGGCAAGCGTGGCGTCCCGCGTATCAAGCCGCCCTTCCCTGCTGTCGTCGGCCTCTACGGCGGACCCACCGTCATTAATAACGCAGAGACGATTGCCACCGTTCCCCATGTCATCAACATGGGAGGAGCGGCGTTCGCAACCGTCGGCTCCCCGCGTAACGGCGGGACGCGTCTCTTCAGCATCAGCGGTCACGTCGAGCGCCCCGGGGTTTATGAACTCCCCATGGGCTACAACCTCAAGAAGATGATCTACGAAGTGGCCGGCGGCGTCCGTGGCGGTCGCTCGCTCAAGGCCGTCGTCCCCGGCGGATCATCCACTCCCGTCCTGCTCCCCGAGGAAATCGAAAACCTCGGCATGGATTTCGACCAGGTCGGCAAAGCCGGCTCCATGCTCGGTTCCGGCGGTGTCGTCGTTATCGACGACCAGACCTGCATCGTCGAGTTCGCGCTCCGCACCATCAGCTTTTATCAGCACGAGAGCTGCGGCTGGTGCATCCCCTGCCGCGAAGGTACCGACTGGCTCAAGAAATCGCTCACCCGCTTCCACGCCGGTTTTGGAACCGCCAAAGACATCGACAATATTCGCTACCTCGCCGAGAACATGATGGGACGTACCTTCTGTCCCCTCGGCGACGCAGCAGCCATGCCCACCTTGGGCTTCGTGAAAAAGTTCCGCAAAGAATTTGAAGATCACCTCGGCGGGAAATCCTGCCCGTTCGCAAAATCGGGGACACCACAACTCACTGTGGTCTGAGTTGGAGAAGCACTCCGCGTCATGCGCGGCTTTGAAAGGGCACGGCTTCAGCCGTGCCGCAGAAGTTAGAAGAAATTCGGGGCTTTAGCCCCTGAGGGACAAAAGGTCCGCAATGGCAGACGTTACATTCACAGTCGACGGAAAGAAGCTGACCGCTCCCGCAGGGACGCTGCTCATTGAGGCGTGCCGCAAAGCCGGCATTGAGATCCCAGCCTTCTGCTACTACCCCGGTCTCAGCCTTCAGGCCGCTTGCCGCATGTGCGTCGTGCGCCAGGAAAAAGTCCCCAAGCTCCAGACCGCCTGCACCACCACCGTTGCCGAAGGCCAGGTGTTCACAACCGAATCGCCCGAAATCGCGCAGGCCCGCAAAGCCACCATCGAACTCCTTCTCGGCAATCACCCGCTTGACTGCCCGGTCTGCGACGCAGGCGGCGAATGCGAATTGCAGGACATGACCTTCAAATACGGCGCCGGCGAGAGCCTCATGGTCGACGCCAAGCGCCACCGCGACGAGCAGCAGTGGTCCCCCGCCGTTTTCTACGATCGCCCTCGCTGCATCCTGTGCTATCGCTGCACCCGCGTCTGCGGAGAAGGCATGGATGTCTGGTCTCTCGGGATCCAGAACCGCGGAGTCACCTCAGTTATTTCTCCAAATGGCGGCGATCAACTTGACTGCGAACAATGCGGCATGTGCATTGATATCTGCCCCGTCGGCGCTCTCACCAGCGGCAGCTATCGATACAAAACCCGCCCCTGGGAGATGAATCACGTCTCCACCGTCTGCACACATTGCGGTGACGGATGCAAAGTTACACTCGGCATTCGCCAGTCCAGCGAAGGGGCCGAAATCATCCGCGCCGACAATCGCGACAAGAGCGGCATCAATGGCGACTTCCTCTGCGCGAAGGGCCGCTTCGGCTTCGACTTCGTCGAGAACTCCGAACGCCTCACCGCACCCCTCGTTCGCAACGCACAAGGCAAGCTCGAACGCGTCACATGGGAACACGCCTTTCGCGTAGCCGGTGCGAAGCTGAAAGAAATCCGCGACTCGCGTGGCGGCGCCGCAATCGGAGTCATCGGTTCCAACCGCACCACCAATGAAGAGAATTATCTCTTGCAGAAGTTTGCGCGCACGGTCCTCCAAACCAGCAACATCGACCACGAGCGCACAACAGATTACGTTTCATTTGCGCGAGCGCTAGCCGGTCACAAGGACAAATCCGCAGGCCTGCGCGACATTGCAAGCGCACCGGCGATCCTGCTGATCGGTGGCGATCCCACCAACGAACATCCGCTCCTGGCCTGGAACATCCGCACCAATGTCCGCCTGAATCGCGCTCGTCTCTACCTCGCCAACGAGCGTCAGATCAAGCTCGAACGTCAGGCCAAAGCCAGCCTTCGCCTTCCTGCCCGTGGATACGGCTCCCTTGCGAAATACCTGAGCGGTAAGCAAACCGCAATCGACAACCCTGCTTTCCGTGAAGCGGTCCTGCAGGAAGAGAACCTCCTGGTCATTTTTGGCGAAGAGTTTCGCGGAGTGGCTGTCGATGAGCTTGTGACTTGGGGCTTGGGACGCGGCAATGTTCGTTTCGCATACCTCGGCGATTATGCAAATTCCCGGGGCGCCGCCGATATGGGCCTCCTGCCCGATCGACTCCCAGGCTACGTCACCGTAAGCGCGACAGCTACGTTCGCAGAAGAATACCCTGGAATGCCCGCCACGATCGGGTTGACGCAGCCGCAGATGTTGTCCGCTGCTGCGGGTGGCTCGTTGGAAGCGCTCCTGATCGTTGGCGCGAATCCACTTAAGGCCGGCACATTCAATCTGCCCTCAACGAAAAAAGTGTTTGTGATCGTTCAGGACCTTTTTTTGACGGAAACCGCTGCCGCAGCCGATGTGGTCTTCCCTGCCGCAAGTCTCTATGAAAAGACCGGAACCGTGACAAACACCTACGGCGATTTGCAACTCGTGCGCAAGGCCGCTGACAAACCTGGAGTGAAGGCGGATTTCGAAATCCTCGTTCGACTGGCCAGCAGCATGGGCACAGATATCAAGAAACTCGTGCCCTTCGGGAAAGGCGGCCTGAAAGCAGACCTGGGGCAGTCGCGTGGAGCCCAATCCGGCGAGGCAGACCGGCACGCCGTTTGGCTCGTTGCGAATGGCCTGGAACCTAAACTGAGCCCATTCGATCCGCTGGCTGTCCTCGACGAAATTGAACGTCTTGTGCCCGCATACAAACTCGATAGGCTAAATCTGTTTGGGGGAAACGAAGTGCGTACGGAGCCGGGGTTTGTTCCGGTTTCTTCACTCACTTCCAGCGGCCCCGACCTGGTGAAGCCAAGCCAGAACGGCCTCTTCACCTCCGGCACGCTGGGACGATACAGCAAAGGCCTCACCGATCTCGAACAGCATCAGGCCGAAGTAAAACAAGAAGCAGTAGCAGGCTGAACTCTTTTCCGAAAGGCTAAAGGAACGTGACGATTTTGCAGTTTTTCCTGTGGAGCTTGCTCAAGGTCATCGTAGTAACGGTCGTGCTGCTCATGGCCGTCGCCTACACGGTGCTCCTTGAGCGCAAGCTTGTCGGTCGCATACAGAATCGCTGGGGTCCCAGCCGGGTCGGTCCCTTCGGCCTTCTTCAGCCTCTCGTTGACGGCGCGAAATCGTTCCTCAAGGAAGACATCATCCCCACCGCCGCCTACCGGCCGCTCTATTTGTTGGCTCCCATCATCGCCCTCAGCTGTGCTCTCATTTCCATCGGCGTCGTGCCCTTCGGCGATCCCGGCATCACCGGTCCTGGCAACTTCCACTTCTTTCAGATCGCCGACGTCAACATTGGCCTCCTCGTCATCCTCGGCATCACGTCCATCGGTGTGTACGGCATCGCCCTCGCCGGCTGGTCCTCCAATAACAAGTATTCGCTCCTCGGCTCGCTGCGTTCTTCCGCTCAACTGGTCAGCTATGAGCTTGCCCTCGGCCTCTCCCTCGTTGGCGTGGTCCTGCGCGCCGGTTCCCTCAATCTCGACACCATTGTCACCTCACAGTCGCGTCGCGGTGCGCTTTCCTGGAACCTCTTCGGCGGATTCCAGTTCATAGCATTCTTCATCTACCTCATGGCCGCATTCGCCGAAACCAATCGCGCTCCCTTCGATCTGCCCGAAGCTGAAAGCGAACTCACTGCCGGATACCACACCGAGTACAGCTCCATGAAGTTCGCCATGTTTTTCATGGCCGAGTACGCCAACATGATCACCGTCGGCTGCGTTGCCACCTTGCTCTTCCTCGGTGGCTGGACCAGCCCGTTTGGCAACATCCTGCCCACTCCCACCAACATCGTAATCCGATCGCTCCTGCCGATGTTTTGGTTCGTCATCAAAGTCTTCAGTTTTCTCTGTCTCTACGTCTGGGTGCGCGGCACGCTGCCCCGCTTCCGTTATGACCAGCTTATGAACTACGGATGGCGTTGGCTTATGCCCCTCGCCATTCTCAACATCGTCGGTACCAGCCTCTGGCTCGCCTATCGCTGATCGTTGCCAACCCGCTGTCGTGTTCACCCGTCACCGGGTTCATCGCAATTGCTCAGTTAGAATCGGAAGGGATTTCGAAACACCTTCCCTTAACCTGATCCTCCGTAAGTGACCTGCAACGATGCACCTGATTCTCTTCATCATCTTCGCTGCACTCTGTCTCACAGGAGCCGTCAATCTCCTGTTCCAGAAGCAGCCTATCAACAGCGCGCTCTCGCTCATCGTCGTGATGACTTCGCTGGCTGTGCTTTATCTCTTGCTCGGCGCCGAATTCCTCGCCGCCGCACAGGTCATCGTCTACGCCGGCGCCATCATGGTGCTCTTCACTTTCGTCGTCATGCTTCTCAATGCCGGCCGCGAAGAACGCACTCTCGGAAGCCGCGCCTACCGCACCGTCGGGTTCCCCGCAGTCGTCGCCATTCTCGCCGTGATCGCGACCAGCTTCATGAAGCTTCAGGGTTTCGGCGACGCCCGCATGGACGACCACATCACCAGCACAAGCGAACTCAGCGCCGTCCTCTTCACCAAGCTTCTACTACCCTTCGAAGTCACCTCAGTCCTGATCCTCGTTGCCATCCTCGGATCCGTTGCCCTCGCCCGCAAAGGCGATGCAGAAGGAAGGGAGCCCAGGTAATTATGCATATCGCCTCCCAGGAAGTCCCGCTCGTCTGGTACCTGATCTTGAGTGCCGTTCTCTTCTGCCTCGGCATTCTGGGATTCCTCATCAAGCGCAATCTCATCACGGTCTTCATGTCCATCGAGCTCATGCTCAACGCCGTGAACCTCTCCTTCGTCACCTTCGCCCACCAATGGCACGAGGTGAAAGGACAGATATTTGTCTTCTTCGTCATGGTGGTCGCCGCTGCTGAAGCGGCAGTCGGCTTGGCCATCATCATTGCCGTATTTCGCGCGCGCTCGACGCTCGCGGTCGACCGCATCGATTTGATGAAACTATGAACGAGTCTCTCCATCTCTGGCTGATCCCGATTCTGCCCTTCATCGGATTCCTCCTGAATGGGCTACTCGGCCGTCGACTGCCCAAGGCCGTCGTAAGCGCCATCGCGCTCCTTGCGCCGCTGGGATCATTCCTCGTTGTCCTGATTGCATCACGCACCTCACTACCGCACAGCGAGACCTACGGCACCTGGATCACTGCCGGCTCGCTCAACATCAACCTGACCTTCGTTCTCGACCAGCTCTCGCTCGTGATGCTTCTCGTCATCACCGGCGTCGGATTCCTCATCCATATCTACTCTGTCGGCTACATGCACTCGGACGAAGGCTACTGGCGCTATTTCGCCTATCTCAACCTCTTCCTCTTCTTCATGACCACACTGGTCCTCGCCGGCAATGCCCTGCTCATGTTCGTAGGATGGGAAGGCGTCGGGCTCGCCTCCTACCTGCTCATCGGCTTCTGGTTCCAGAAGAAGTCCGCAGCCGACGCCGGAAAAAAAGCATTCATCGTAAACCGCATCGGCGACTTCGGCTTCCTCATCGGCCTCTTTCTCCTCCTCGCCAACTTCGGCACCCTCACCTTCAGCGAGATTGCCGCCAAGCTCGCCGCCAATCCAGCCATGACTGGCGGAATCCTCACCGCCATCGCTCTCTGCCTCTTCGTCGGAGCCACAGGCAAAAGCGCACAGCTTCCCCTCTATGTCTGGCTCCCCGATGCCATGGAAGGCCCCACGCCCGTCTCCGCGCTCATCCACGCCGCCACCATGGTCACGGCCGGCGTCTACATGGTCGCCCGCACTCACTTCATCTTCGATCGGTCGCCGCTCGCGCTCAGCGTCGTTGCCATCGTGGGAGCAGCCACAGCACTTTTCGCAGCGACAATCGGCCTCGTCCAGAACGACATCAAGCGCGTCCTGGCTTACTCCACCGTCTCCCAACTCGGCTACATGTTCCTTGGTTGCGGAGTCGCCGCATACTCAGCCGCCGTCTTTCACCTCATGACGCACGCCTTCTTCAAGGCCCTGCTCTTCCTCGCCGCAGGCTCCGTCATTCACGCCATGGGTGGCGAGCAGGACATGCGCAAAATGGGCGGCCTCCGCACCAAGACTCCCATCACCTTCTGGACCATGACTGCCGCGGTTTTCGCAATCTCTGGTTTCCCCGGCCTCTCCGCCTTCTTCTCGAAAGACGCGATCCTCGCCGCCGCCTTCGCATCAGGCAGCCTCGGCAAGCTCCTCTGGTTCGTCGGACTTGTGACCGCCGCCCTCACCGCCTTCTACATGTTCCGCCTCTGGTATCTCACCTTCTTCGGCGAGACCCGCAGCCACGACGCACACCCGCACGAGAGCCCCTGGTCCATGCTTGGACCGCTGGTCATCCTGGCCGTCCTCTCCGTCGGTGGTGGCTGGATCGGCGCAGGTCGCTTCGGCGCATTCCTTTCTCCAACACTCGGCACCAAAACCGAAGAAGTTACCGGCTCGCTCGAGTTAATGATGATGCTTCTCGCAGTCGCCGCAGGAGCCCTCGGCTGGTTCATCGCCCACCGCATGTACCACCAGCGTTCCGCCGCCGCACAGCTAACGGCTCCGGCCCCCGCCGGCTACAGCCTCCTCCAGAACAAGTACTACGTCGACGAATTCTACGGTTTCGCTATCGTCAAGCCCCTCATCGCCGTCTCCAAATACTTTCTCGAGTGGGTCGTCGATATCGCCATTCTCGGCGGACTGGCGTGGCTCCTCGCCGGCGTCGCCTCGTTTTCAGGCGCCATTCTCCAGCGCTGGCAATCCGGCAACATCCGCTCCTACGCCGCATGGCTCGCCCTCGGCGCCGCCCTCCTGCTCTACTTCGTTCTCGCTCCGCACGTCTTCGGAGCGCCTTCACTTCACCTCGGATTGGCGGGTCACTGATGGATAGCTCGATACTTACATTGATCCTTCTAGTGCCCCTCGCCGGCGCTATTCTCGTCGCCCTCCTGCCCGACCGCGGCAAGATTCCTGCCTGGGTCGCGCTCATCACGACTGTCATCACCTTTGGCCTCACGCTCCATCTTCCCGCGCACTACGACGCGCAACATTCCGGCTTCCAGTTCGTCGTCGATAAGCCCTGGATCGAGAACCCCGCGATCAACTACCACGTCGGCGTCGACGGCCTCAGCCTATGGCTTGTAGTGCTCGTCGGCCTTCTCGGCCCTATCGGTGTGCACGCAAGCTGGAAAGCCATCCACCGCCGCGAAAAGATCTATTACTCGATGTTCCTCCTCCAGCAGACCGCCATGGTCGGCGTCTTCATCTCGCTTGATCTGATGGTCTACTATGGCTTCTGGGAACTCTCCCTCGTACCCATGGCCATTCTGATCGCCATGTACGGCCGCAAGAACGGCACCGCAGCCGCAACCAAATTCTTCCTCTTCACCTTCATCCCCTCCGCCCCGCTGCTTGTCGCCATCCTCTGGCTCTACGCGCGCACCGGCACCTTCAATTTCAGCGAACTCCGGCTTCAAATCGCCGCCGGCGCGATGCCTTCCACCGCGCTCTTCTGGGTCGCTCTCGCCTTCCTGTTTGCCTTCGCAGTCAAAGTTCCGGTCTTCCCGCTTCACGGCTGGCTCGCCGACACATTCTCTGAAGCCCCGGTTGCCATGGCCATGGTCGTCGCCGGTAAGCTCGGCCTCTACTCAATGCTCCGCTTCCACGTCGGCCTCTTCCCCGTCCAGGCCCGCGCCATCGCCCCGCTTCTCATCGCCCTCGGCGTCATTGGAATCCTCTACGGAGCGTGTCTCGCCCTCGTTCAGCGCGACTACTGGCGATTCCTCGCCTTCGCTGCCCTCAGCCACCTCGGTCTCATCACAGTCGGTGTCTACGGATTCACTCTCACTGGCTGGACTGGCGCTACCTACCAGATCCTGAACAACGAACTCATCGACGCCGCCCTTTTCGTTCTCCTCGGCGCCCTTGAGATTCGTTACGCCACCAGTCAGATCGCAGCATACGGCGGCCTCGCCAATCGCGTTCCGCGTCTCGCCACCCTCTTCGTCATCGTCTCTCTCGCAATGATCGGTCTGCCCATGCTAAACGGCTTCATTGGAGAGTTCCTCATCCTCTCCAGCACCTTCTCGGGCGTCAGCCACGGATGGGCGATCGCAGCCACCCTCGGCGTCATCCTCAGCGCCGCCTACATGCTCTGGATAGTGCAGCGTGTCTTCTATGGCACCGAAAGCAAAATGGCAGCCGAATCTCCCGCTCGCGACCTCCACTTCGGCGAACAACTCGTCCTCTGGCCCATCGCCGTCCTCCTTCTCGTTATGGGAGTCGCTCCAAACCTCTGGCTCCGCATCATTGAGACTGCGCCGAAGCCGATCGTGCTTCAGCAAGCCCAATCAACGGCCCACCCTGAGGTTACTTTGACAAGTGCATCATCGGCGGAGGTGCCGCGGTGAATTCCGTTCCCGACATCTACCGCATCCTTCCCGAAGTCATCCTCACCATCACTGGCATCCTCGTCATGCTCATCGATGCCTCCCTCGCGCCCCTCACTGCGCGGCGCAATCTAGGCTGGCTTGCCGCTCTTGGCACAGGAATCGCCTACCTCGCCAGCGTCTGGCAACTCTCATTGCCCATGGGCACCGGCTACTCCGGCACTGTCGAGACCAGCCCCTTCACGGTCTTCTTCCACGTCCTCATCTGCGGCATCGTCATTGTGACTCTGCTGCTCTCGCTCGATGCCCTTCCTGAAGACAGCCATCACCAGGGCGAATACTACGCGCTCATGGTCTTCGGCGCAGTCGGCATGTGTCTCCTCACTGCCGCTACCGAACTCCTCGTGGTCTTCATCGGACTCGAAATCTCCTCCATCTCCACCTACATCCTCGCCGGATATCGCAAGCAGACGGGCAAGGGTCCTGAAGCCGCCATCAAGTACTTCCTCCTCGGCTCCTTTGCAACCGCATTCCTCCTCTACGGCATCGCTCTCGTTTTCGGCGCAACCGGCACCACCTCCATCTACGACATCGCCCGCAGCGCTGCGAATGCGCAGAATCAGCTCCTTATTGAAGGCTCTCTCGCCATGATGCTCGTCGGAATCCTCTTCAAGGTTTCCGCCGCGCCTTTCCATCTCTGGACACCCGACGTCTACGAAGGCGCGCCCTCGCCTGTCGTGGCTCTCATGTCCACTGCGCCCAAGGCAGCCGCCTTCGCCTTCCTTCTTCGCATCGTGTTCGAAATGTTCCCGCACCTGCGCAACATCTGGGCGCCGGTCCTTTGGGTGGTCGCTGTTCTCTCGATGACCATCGGAAACCTCGCCGCTCTCCGCCAGCAAAACGTCAAGCGAATGCTTGCCTACTCTGCCATCGCGCACGCGGGTTATCTACTCGCAGCCTTCGCCGGCTTCGGCACCACCGGCATCGCGGCAGCCAGCTTCTACATCGCCGCGTACTCAGCCATGAACGTCGGCATTTTCGCCCTTGTTACCATCGCTGGCGGTTACGATGACGAACGCCCCCTCATTGCCGACTACAAGGGCCTCATCTACAGATCTCCCCTGATCGGAAGCCTTCTGATCTTCTTTTTGACTTCGCTCATCGGCATCCCGTTTACAGGCGGCTTCTTCGGAAAGTTCTATTCCTTCACTGCCGCCGTCGGGGGAGGCGCCATCGCACTCGCCATCATCGGCCTTCTCAACTCCGGTCTTGCGGCAGCCTACTATCTACGCCTCGTATTTGCCGTAGCCCAGCGCCCCGACGACGAAGATCAGATCACCCGTGTCCGCTTTGCCCCAGTTGGAATTGGGATTATCACTGCGCTTGCCTTTGCAACGATCGCGACGCTCGCGCTCGGCATCATTCCTGGTGGCGCACTTCGTGCCGCCGAAACCGGCGCACACACCCTACAGCCTGCGCCTTCCTCAGCCCCAACCCCCGCCGAAGTTACAGTCATCCAGACACGCCCGTGACGGGCTCACCTACGCCAGTTACCTTCTTGTTCTTACGACTGAGCAGCCGCAGATAATACCCGACCATCGTCTCGAGAACACGTCGCTGATCGAAATGTTCGACAGCCCATCTGCGTGCCGCTTCTCCCATCCGTCTTCGCAGTTGATCATCACAGATCAACCGTAAAAGCGCCTCAGCGATCGCAGCCGTATATCCCGGAGGAACCAGTATTCCCGTCACCTCAGGGACCACGGCGTCGCACGATCCCGTGCACGTCGTCGCCACCACCGGCACTCCGGACGCTGCTGCCTCCAGAACTGCATTCGGAAACCCCTCCCGCCATGACGGCAGCACCATCACATCCATCAGATGGTAGTAAGGCGCCGGATCCGCCACGTATCCCGTGCATACAATTCGCGGGTGCCCCTCGATGCGACTGCGCAGCTCTAGTCCAAGGGCATCTTCTGCCGCGTCGAACCACCCAACAAGCAACAGGTAGCATTCCGGCCGCTTTCTCAACACCTTCGCGAATGCCTCAACCAGCTCCGGCAACCCCTTGTCACCAGTCAGCCGGCCGACAAATCCAATCACGCGCGCGCCCGCAGGAATCCTGAGACGTTCGCGGCCCTCGGATGGACCGGGTGAAAAACGCAGTGTATCGACTCCATTACTGCTGCCTTCACCGAACAGAGTCAGCTTCTTCTCACTTGAAACACCGAGCTCTCTGCTTCGATTCCTCAGGCTTTCACTGTTCACGACCACAACGTGTGCACAGGCAGCGGCAATTCGCTCCGACCACAGCAGCACGTACCTCTTCGCACCGGTTACCGTCTCCAGGCGTAAGCCTCGAAGGAAGTAGATCCTCACACGAACTCGGCAAATCCACGAAGCGGCGCTACCCAGCAGACCGGCTTTCGGCGTGCTGAACTCCACAATATCCGGCTTCAACCTCGCAACCAGAAGCACTATCCGGCAGAACGCGATCGTGTCCGAAGGGAGAGACATTCCCCGTTTCATCGGCACGATGTACGACGTCACCTCTGCTAGCTGGTTGACCTCTATCGACAGTTCACCGGCTGATGACACAAACGATACCTTGAAGCCACCATCTCGCAGCGCCCTCAACCGTGCAGGCAGCACAAGGCAAGTCTGGGCGCTCGTTACTCCCACGAGAATGTGCGGTTTTTGAACTTCTCCATCAGAGCGCCGGCTTCGGCTCGTTCGCGAATTGCTCATCTTAAGAAGATGACTTTCCTCAGAATCAACGCAACTCTAGCAGGCAGTTAGGCAATGGATTGTGAGTGCCATCACTTACTCTTGGTCAACTCTCTAGCTACCCTTTAGATTTGGCCAGCTATGTCCTTACCGCATAAGCCCCGGGTTCTTCTACTCATTCCGCACCTGGGTGGCGGCGGAGCCGAACGCGTCATCGAAACCCTCGCGAGAGCACTCAGCCCGGTGAGATACGACATCCATCTCGCCCTTCTTGCACCAGCGCTTTACAGCGACCCCCAGCTTCCTGAGACCGTGACGGTTCACCATTTCTGCGTAAACCGCGTCCGCTACTGCGCTTCGAGGTTGCTCCACCTCATCTGGAAGATCCGCCCCAATCTGATCCTGTCAGGGATTGCTCATCTCAATCTCCTCGTGCTCATGCTCAAACCTCTCCTTCCCCATTCGACTCGAATTGTCGTTCGACAAAATGGAGCACTGGAGGCAACTCTTGCTGCGCATTCGCGGCTTTACTCGCGGCGTGCCTATTCGTTTAGCTACCGTCGTGCCGACCGCGTCATCTGCCAGACCCAATCGATGGTTCGGGAGTTGCAGCAAGGCCTTGGTGTCGAACACGCAAAACTTCTCATTCTCCCGAATCCAACCGACCTCCGGTCCCTTCGCCGCGGAACCCTCCCAAATCCGGGGATCACCATTGCCCCCTTACTCCTCTCCGTCGGGCGTCTTGTTCCAGAGAAAGGCTTCGACATTCTTCTCGATGCTTTCGCAACTCTGCATTCCGCATTTTGTTCCTCAGAACTCATCATCGTTGGCAGTGGACCTCAAGAATCTCGCCTTCAGCAACAGTCGGAAGCACTGGGCATTCAGAATCGAGTTCATTTCGTCGGTCATGTTTCGGAACCTATAGCGCGATTCCGCCACGCCTCTCTGTTCGTCCTCTCCTCCCGCACCGAGGGCCTTCCTAACGCTCTGCTTGAAGCAGCCGCGGTGGGACTTCCCATTGTGGCTACCCCCGCCTCCGACGGGGTCGTTGATCTGCTTCAAAATCGCGAAGGAGCATGGCTGGCAACAGAAACAGCGCCCGACACTCTTCGAGCCGCGCTGGAGCAAGCACTCTCGGTCGTTCAACCTGGGCAACGCTATTCACACCCGTGGATCGAGTCATACGACCTCTCATGCGCTATCCCTGCCTACGAAGACGCGATCAATCACGTAATCGCAGGGAGCGCGGCTTGATGCACATCGCCTATCTCATACCTACGATCGACCGAATCGGGGGCGCGGAACGGCAACTCATTCTTCTCGCTATCGGAATGGCCCGCCGCGGTTGGCGTGTGACAGTCATTGCCCTACGCGGCAAGGGCGGTCACGCTGCAGACGAACTTGCTCTCAACAACGTCTCTTTTGTCAGTCTCGAGATGAGTCATGGCCTTGTCGATCCTCATGGATGGATCAGGCTGCGCCGCTGGATCATTTCAGCGCGTCCGGAAGTCCTGCACGCTCATCTGCCGCAAGCGGCTTTGATGGCACGTGGAATTCGCCTGATCGCTTCAGTGCGGGCTCTCATCGACACCCTTCATTCTCCCGCTCTTGGATCGAGCGCCCGTCAGCTTGGCTATCGCATCACTTCACGCATCCCGGATTCTGTCACCGCAGTCAGCCACTCGTGCGCGCGCCCTTGGCTTGGTGCACGCGTTGTCGACCCCTCCTCGCTGGCTGTCATTCCCAACGGCATCGACACCACATTCTGGAAACCGGGTCACGAGCCTCAAGGAGGCGAGCGCTCGCCATCGACCTCAACCCATGGCTTCCACTGGCTCGCTGTCGGCAGGCTCCATGCCGTCAAGGACTACGCGACGCTCCTTCACGCCTTCGCGATGCTCCCGCAATCTGCTCGGCTCACAATCGCCGGATCCGGACCTCTCGAACACACGCTTCGCCTCCAGGCCAAAGAACTGAACGTTCAGGACCGCGTTCAGTTTCTCGGATTTCAGAATGACGTCCGTCAGCTGATGCAGAGTGCCGACGCCTTGGTCCTCAGCTCCCGCTGGGAGGGCCTTCCCCTGGCCCTTATGGAAGCCTGCGCCTGCCAGCTTCCCGCCGTCTTCACAGAAACAACCGGTTCCCGAGAGCTCCTTCCCGGCTCATCTCTGCCGATCGCTCCGGTCGGCGATCCAGTTGCCCTTGCCGGAGCCATGAACACACTCATGAACTTGTCCCTGCCCGAACGCCGTGAACTCGGCCTGCAAGCGCGGCTTCAGATCATTGCAGGATTCGATCTCGCCTCCGTCGTTGACCGATACGAGATCCTCTATTGCAGGCTGCTCGAAGCCAATCCTCGTCCGTCGCGCACCCGGATACAATCTGGCTCACCTCGTAGAGCGCCCGTTTGCCCCAGCAATCAGGAAACCTGAGCGAACCCGCGCTCCTGATGAAATGAATCAGGACTTCAGGCGGCTCGAAGACCCGGCAATGGCCGGAGACGATACCCTCTCACCCATCAAACCCATCCGGCGGAACCTTCCGGCCGCGTGTTCAGGGTCTTGAATGCAACCATCTCGATCGTGGCGTCTTCCCCAAGCCCCTGCCACGCTGCGGCGATTCCAAACAGCAGCCAGGTTTGCCGATTCTCCCACACGGTTCCTGTGAGAGACGAAATCGCCCACACCAGCATTAGCACCAACAGTCCAGCCTTCAACCTTCCCCGCGTACTAAAGACCGCCTTCACCGAAAATACGAAAACTGCCATTGCCAGGGCCAACCCGCAAAGCCCGCTTTCAACCACGATCGAAAGCACAGTGTTGTGCGCCGTATCCTCCGGGCCCAGTCCTGCCGCGATCGCAAATGAGCCCACACCATGCCCGATCAAAGGAGCTCTCTCGAAAGCCTGCCAGCCTGCCGACCAGATATTGACTCGCTGATTCAAGTCTCCGCGTTGCCAGATTTCTGCAGTGGTGCCGAGCCTTGTGAGAGTTTCCGGGGGCGCCACAGAAAAGATCAACAGTGTTGCCAAGGTCACAGAGAGCCCGCCAATCACGACAGCTTTCGGACGACGGCGAAAACCGGCGATTCCGCACCCAGCCAGCGCAACCATCGCCACCAGCAAACCGCTTCTTGAAGCGGTTAGCAACACTCCCGCAAATCCTGCGGGAAAATAGCACAGCCACAGCGCGCGCTCGAATCGATTCTCGGTTTCATCAAGCAACAATCCGGCAATTGGAAATCCGAAGCAAAGAAATCGTGCTGCATCATTGGGATCCTGTCCGGCCGCCGCGAATCTCGCCTGGTCCGCCGCAGATCCCACAACGAAGAGGAAGGCGGTAATCGTCAGAATCGCCAGGACCCACGAACCTGCGAGCCAGGCCCGTAACAACAACCGCAGACTCTCCTGGGTCTGCGCAAACTCCCACACCAGCCAGACCAGCATCATCTCCTGCGCATATCCTCGCAGGTGCGTCAGAGTCTCATGCGGCGTCACCGTCCAGAAGAACGTGGCGCAGAACCAGAGGTACAACGCCAGTGTCAGCCAGTGGATTGCGCTCAGTCTTCTGAAAGTCCCGGCCTGCAGGACCGCCGGCACTGCGGCCAGTACAGTCAGTATTCCCAGCACTCGGGCGATGTTCCCGTACGGCGCGGGAAAATCCAGCGAATACTCCCACGGAATCGCGAATACAAACAGGACGAGAAGGGCCCACGCTGGTCTCCGCATGTCTAAAACCTCTGCGAGTACACCAGGCCCGAATAAATGCTGACACCGGCCACCGACTGGATTACCGACTCCATGCTGCGGTTCAACAAATTCTTTGCCATTGAATCCGGGACAAACAGAATGTCGCGATCCCGCACCGGTAGGTCTGGATCAAGACCTCGCAGCATCCGCTTCAAATTTAGGGTTGTCACCGTCCGCCCGCCCGGCTGCTCGCGGATCAATACTGCCTTCTTCAGCGCCGCGTTCTGGGCTGGCCCCCATGCGAGTGACACAGCCTGCACCACCGTAATCGCCTGAACCGGGTCAACAGGAAATCCTCCCGGACGTATCACATCTCCTACCACGTAAATGAGCCCTGCGCGACCCACCTGCACGGTATCGCCCGGCAGCAACTCCGGGTTGTGATTTCCACCTGAATCCATTCCGGCGGGATCCAGTGCCACTGCCAATGTCTTCTCCGGATCGTTTCTGCGGGAAATGGTGACCAGCCGCCCTGCGTTCTGATTCAACCCTGACGCCGCTGAAATCAAATCCAGCAGCCGATGATGAGTCGTGTAGCTATACACGCCCGGCCGCGTCACCTCTCCGAGAACAGAAACATCCTGACCAGCATAGGCTGTCACCAACACCGTCACCTGCGGATGGAGCAGCATGCCCTTCTCTATAAGCGCAGCCTCGATCGCATGCGCTGCCGAACGCTCGTCCATGCCCTCGAGCTTCACTTCGCCAACGAGCGGCAGCACCACCGTGCCCGCCTGAGAGACGCGCGCAATCGTGCGCATCTCCACCCCGTGAGCCTCCGTCACCTCTAACATGTCTCCGGCTCCGATTGGAGCCTCCATCACGTGCGTGGGCATCGATGTGCCTGGTGGTGCGCCCGCCCAACTCGCTGTCCGTCCACTGTTCCATACTGCTGGCGCATCTTGTGCGCTCGGTACGCTCTTCAATTCTCCGGTCTGCGGGATGCGTGCCACGCCAGTCGGCAGGCCTGAAGTACTCGGTATGGGTGCCTGACTGTAGCTGATGCTTGCCCCCAAAGCCATGCAAGCCATCAGAGATGCCGCGATCGTGCGACTCTTCCAATGAGCTTCCTTGCCCAGCACCACAGCCAACCCCAGCCAAAGTCCAATGAATACCGTGATGGCCATATCAACTGGAAGATTCGGCGAGGCTGGCTTTGCTGGTTGTCGAGCATAGTCAATCACCGACATCGCCGATCCACGGCTCCCTGCGGCTACCGCTGCCTCTTCTGATTCCTGCAGCAATTTCACGTAGACTGCGCGGCTCGCGTTCGCCTCCTGCCACATACTTGCGTAGGTCAGCGAGGCGCCGCTCAACTTCAGGCCAGCCACAGTCGCGGCATCCAGACTCTTGCGCACCATCGCCTCTCGATTAACAGCGGTCTTCCAGGCGCTCCGAAAGCTTCTCACCAGCCGTTCATCCACTTCACCGATCTGTCGCCTCGTATCCTGTAGCTGCTTTCGAATCTCAACCAGCCGCGGAAAGTTCAGGCCATGCTCTATTCCCAACTGCGTCTGTTCCATCTCCAGTTCGCTCCGTCGCGTATGCAACTGCTGCAACAGAGCAGACTCTGGATTCCCCGCGGAACCAGATCTCCGATCGGTCGAGAAGACTAGTTCTGGGTCGCTTGAGGTAGCTGCCCGGTACTCCGCCTCCCGCAGGATGCGGTCCGCCGTGGCATTCACCAGTTCCCGGCTAAGCGCCTCTATCGTCGTCGCTGAATCGTTGGGCCCGAGCTCCGGAAGCCGCCCACCTTCAGTTTTCGAGGTGGTCAAAATCCCATGCACCCTCTGGAATTCAGCCAGTCTTGCATCACCCTGCACCACGCGACTCTTCAGCGCATCAAGCTGTGCATTCAGCCATTCCCTGCGGCTCTGAGTACTCTGGAAACGCAAGCCCGTCTCCTGTCGCCCAAACGCCTCGATCAGTTCATTGACGACAGTTGCCGACAGCGCCGCATCATGAGAGCGAAAACGGATCGCAAGCACCAGGGTGTGCGGCAGGCTCTCGACTGTCAGCTTCTCGCGAAACTCACGCAGCAGATACTCCTTCGCGTCTGCGCTCGCTCTGTGCTGATTGAATCCCGGAAACTTCTGCTCGAAGTTCCTTGAGAATCCGCGCTCCTTGTACAAACCCAGGCGTGTGATCACATCCCACGCCAGCTGCTCGCTTTTTAGAACATTCGCCAGGGTTTCAAGCTGTACCTGCCCAGATGCAAATGACCCCGGGGGTGCTGCCTCTCGCCGGTCGCTTGCGAGCAAAGAGTCGGGTGCACTTCTCAACTCCACCTTGGCGGTGGCTTCGTATTCATTGGGGGCTGCGAGCCAGTAGATCAGGCATGCTGCAACGAGCACTCCGACCACGCCCAGGAACAACCGTCTGTTTCGAACCAGTATGATCCAAAGCGCAGCCAGCGAAGTCGAGGGTACTCCTGCTAATAATCCGCCGCTCAGCGCACTCTCAATTTCATCTGGAGCAATTACTGTCTCTGCCAACGTTCAGCGTCCTCAGTTCGTGCTCTCCGGAGGCAGACGTCGGCTCTTCATTCCAGACAGCCCCTGCGGATACACCGGTCCCTCTCGGTTATCGGCGCTCGAACATCCAACAGTGTTACCGATTCCTTCAGAGACTGTTCGTGAGACACATCACACATCAATGATGGACAAGCCGGCTCAGATATTTCCTGGAGTCATCTGCTCTGGCTCTCTGTACCAATCCACCGTTCGCCGCAGTCCCTCGCGAAAATCCACCACCGGCTTATATCCGAGCAACTCCCCGGCAAGGTGAATATCTGCCAGCGAATCCCGAATATCCCCCGATCGAGGCTCCGCATACGACGGCTCGCCGGAATAGCCGGTCAGATCTCGAAGAATCCGAAACGTGTCGTTCAGAGTGATCCGCGACCCGGTCGCAAGATTCATCATTCCCCCCGCTACCTTTGCCGCGGGAGCCTCAGCCGCCAACAGATTTCCATGCACCACGTTGTCGATATAGGTGAAATCCCGGCTCTGCTCGCCATCTCCGTAAATGGTCGGCTGTTCGCCGGCCAGCATCCTCCGGCAGAAAATCGCCAGCACTCCTGAATAGTGTGAAGTCGGATCCTGGAATGGCCCGAATACATTGAAATAACGAAACGTCACCGTCTCCAGGCCGTACACGCGCGAAAACGCCTGCATGTATTGCTCACCTGCCAGCTTCGCCACCGCATAAGGTGAGATCGGCTTCGGCAACATCCCCTCATGTTTTGGAAGTGTCGGCGTATCTCCATACGCTGAAGAGGAACCGGCATAAACCACTCGCCGCACGCCAGCCTCTCGCGCAGCCACCAATACGTTCAAGGTGGCCGTCACGCAATGCAGATTCGTACTCGCCGGATCCGCTACGGAGCGTGGAACGGATGCCAGTGCGGCCTCATGAAACACTACCTCCACGCCTTCGCATGCGCGCGCGCACTCCGCTGGATCCGTCAGATCTCCCTCGATGAACTCCATCTCATCAAGTCCCGCGAGATTGCTTCTCTTGCCTGTAATGAAGCTATCGATGCCCCGCACCGACTCTCCGCGCTTCAGCAGCGCCGCCGCAATCGACCGTCCAATGAAACCGGCCGCGCCCGTCACCAGATACTTTGCCACTTCTACCCCTTCAAACCGAGTTCGCTCCAGCTTTGCCGAAGTATCTATGGTATTCGATCCCCTCGCAGCGTCCCGCTCGGCACGACCAACAGCCCTTTACAATCTCAATATGACCACCACAGCTGGCATCTCTCTTGCCGACTTGAAAAAGAAAATCGAAACGCGCCAGGCACGCATCGGCATCATCGGCATGGGATATGTTGGTCTCCCTCTCGCCCTTCTCTTCAGTAATGAGGGATTTCGCGTCACCGGCTTCGATATCGAAGAGCGCAAAGTCAAAACCCTCAATAGCGGGGGTTCCTACATCGTCCGCATCCTGCCCTCCGCAATCCAGCAAGCCCAAAAAAAAGGTTTCTGCGCCACCTCTGACTATGCCGAGGTCGCGAAGATGGATGCCATCATCATCTGCGTTCCCACGCCACTCAACGAGTACCACGAACCCGATTTGAGCTATGTCACCGGCACGGTCGAGTCCATCGCACCGCACCTCCACTCCGGCCAACTGGTTATTCTCGAAAGCACCACCTATCCAGGAACCACCGAAGAACTAGTCGTTCCACTTATCGAGAAAGGAAACCACCAGGAGCTGAAGGTCGCTCGCAACTCAGACGAATTCGGCGTTCACGTCGCCTTCTCTCCTGAACGCGAAAATCCTGGTGAAGAAACGGTCGCTCGTCACGACATCCCCAAGGTCGTCGGCGGCTGCGGATCCGTTGCAGCCGAACTGGCAGCAGCCTTCTACGGTTCGATCTTTCGTCGAGTCATCCCCGTAAGCAGTCCCTCCGTAGCGGAGATGACTAAGCTCCTCGAGAACATCTATCGCTGCGTCAACATCGCCCTGGTCAACGAACTCAAGCAGCTATGCATGCGCATGGGCATTGACATTCACGAAGTCATTGACGCTGCCAAAACCAAGCCCTTCGGCTTCCAGGCCTTCTACCCTGGCCCTGGACTCGGCGGCCACTGCATCCCCATCGATCCCTTCTATCTGTCGTGGAAGGCTCGCCAGTTCGACTTCCGCACTCGGTTCATCGAGCTCGCCGGCGAAATCAACACCAAGATGCCTTATTTCGTCATCGAGCAGCTCAGCGACGGCCTCAATCGCCACCGAAAAGCCATCAACGGTTCGAAAATCCTTGTCCTCGGCCTCGCCTACAAACGCGACATCGACGACCTCCGCGAATCTCCATCCCTCACCATCATCGAACTTCTCCGCGACAAGGGAGCGACTGTCTTCTACAACGACCCGTACTTCCCCACCGTCGGCCAGGGTCGCCACTATGCGCTCAACATGATCAATACCCCACTCGACAACCTTGGCGGGTACGACGCCGTCATCATCGTCACCGACCACTCCACATACGACTACCGCGCCATCGTTGATCAGTCACAGCTTGTCGTCGACACCCGTAACGCCACCCGCGGCATCGACTCTCCCAAAATCCTCCGTTGCTAGGCCGCCAAGGAACACCACCTATTCCGGCGCTGAATTCTCTGTCCTCTTCTCCCCTGCATCAGCTAACATCGGCACTCAAGCCACTCAAATTCCCTTGAGGTCGAAGCCGTGAACGAATGGAAGCTTGTTCAGAGGGACCCTTCTGAGGATCTCGCCCGTCTCCACTTCTTCTCCATTAAAAAGAAACATGCCGGTGGAGTGATCGAAGCCCGCATCACCGTCAAGGAATTCGTCACCTTTAAAACCAGCGATATGGCCTTCTTCGCTTCTGCAGACGTCGAATTGAACCAGAAGGCGATGAAGTTCCAGCCCTGCGGCTGGAGCGAGACGCTTGCCGGCGCTCTTAGCGAATGCCTCCGCAATCTCCGCAAATTTGACTACGAAGCAGACGAGCAGTCCTCCGCGATACCATCAGATTGCGGACGATAAATTGCGTCGTGCCTCATCTCAGTACAGCGGAGCAGCGATCTCGTGTTCACTCCCAAACCCATCGGCTATGTTCGCAGTCCATACACGGACACGAAGGCCATACCTAAAGGCCTCGGCGTCAAGCACGACGAAAAAGGCGTCCTCGAAATCCTTCCCGAGTACGAACCCGGCCTCGCTGACATCGAAGGCTTTTCGCATCTTTTCGTCATCTGGGCTTTCGACCGCTCCGAGGGCTACGAACTCTTCGGTCCGTCCCCGGCCGACGATCGTCCCCACGGCGTCTTCGCAACCCGGTCCCCTCGCCGTCCTAATCCGATTGCCCTTACTGTCGTCGAACTCCTCAGTCGCGACGGTCCTAAGGTCCACGTTCACGGCGTCGACATGCTCGATGGCACTCCGATCCTCGACATTAAGCCCTACATGTCCAGCATTCCCGCCGAGCAACTCCGTCGCGGTTGGCTGGCCGAAGCCGAAGCCCGCAAACAGAAATAGTTTGAATTTCACTCCACTCCAGCCGCTGCTGCTTCGGCCAGCAGCTGAGGTAGCAGCAACCCTCAGACCGCTGAAAAGTCCCTGCAATTGAGCGGCCTTTTGGGCCCGGACTTCGACTTCCCACATTGTGGCAGCCTGCTCTCGATATCCACTTTCCACCGACAACTCCCTCCCGCGGCCCCGCCTCTAATCCCTCAACGGAAGAGAAATCTTCCTCAAAGGAGAGAGTTGGCCTATGGCCTTTAAGAAAATCGGCAACGATGATCGAACAAGGCAATGCGAAAACTCAATCAACAAAGGCTGTACAGGCAAAGGGAGGGAAACTCGGGCTGAGCTCGAATGAACTACCTCATCTGTATAACCGAGTTGTGATCTGGAAACCGATCCAGATCTTCGAAATTCGGAAAGCATTGGGGCGAGGTCTCGCAAGAGATCCCGCCCTTTTGCTGTCTCCAGCGCAAGTATGTCAACGGAAGGCTCTTATCTTTCCAGCTCTACCTCCCCAGCGGCAGTCGTGTCTGCGCTGGGCGCAGCTTACCTGCGCTGGGCGCAGCTTACCTGCGCTGGGCGCAGCTTACCCCTGATCGTGTATCGTGAGTGGGTTCGTATATGAGCCTTCTCTCTGCCACGCTGGCCGAACCCCAGAGCTTCGCAACTTGGGAAAAGCTGCTCTTATCGGCTCTGATCATCGCTTCGGCAATGCTCTTTTTCCGTCGCTTGGCCCCCATCCTTAATCGCATTCTCAAATCCAGAAAAGATCCGAACTTCAGCCTCGCCCCCCTCCGCAAACGCATCTGGGATTTCTTCTGGGAAGTTGTCTGCCAGGCCAAGGTCATCCGCGAACGACCCCTACCCGGCTTGGCCCACGCCTTTGTATTCTGGGGATTCTGCGCCTTCGCTCTCGTCACTCTCAATCATTTCGCCGTCGGCTTCGGCCTCGGATTCCTCGATCCCGTCGGCTTCTTCGGTCGCTTCTACTCCTGGTTCGCTGCGATCTTCGCTGCCGCCTGTGCTATCGGAATCTTCGGCCTCTTTGTGCGCCGCTTCTTTGTTCGCCCCCGCTGGCTCGGCGAGAAAATTTCATACGAATCCGGCATCATTGCCGCTCTCATCTTCATCCTGATGGTCACCTATCTCGCCGCCTTCGCGGTGAAGAGCGCAAGCCCCGCTGCTCTCGCGCTCTGGTGGATTCACTCGCTCTCCATCCTCGTTTTCCTGCCCATCATTCCTCACACCAAGCACCTCCACCTGGTGCTCAGCCCCGCCACAATCTTTCTCTCGCGCGGAGGCTTCAGCAAAATCCCCCCGCTCGTTGGCGATGAAGACTTCGGGCTCGTCACCGGCAAAGATCTCACCCAGCTCACCAGCCTTCAGTCCTATTCCTGCGTCGAATGCGGCCGCTGCACCGAGCACTGCCCCGCCAACAACACCGGCAAAGAACTCAACCCCAAAGAAATCATCCTCGGCCTTCGCGGCTATCTCAATGAGTTCGGCCCCTCTTCCGAGCAGAACATCATCGGCAAATACAACTCCATCACCGCCGACTTCCAATGCACCACCTGCGGCGCATGTGAATATCAATGCCCCGTTGGCATCGAACATCTCCCCATCATCATCGGCCTGCGCCGAGGTGCAGTGAACACCGGCGCATGGGAAGACGAACACGGCGCGAAACTCTTCCTCGCTCTCGAACGCGGATCAAACGCACTCGGCATGAGCGCCAGCGAACGCGACAAGTTCATCCAGAAACAGGCATTCCCCATCTTCGACGGAACTCAGGAGTATTGTTTGTGGCTGGGCTGCATGGGCGGCTACGATCCGAAGGGCCGCGAAATCGTCGCCGACTTCGCGCGCGTAATGAACTACCTGGGCACAAGCTACGGCGTCCTCCGCAAAGAGAAATGCACTGGCGATCCCGTCCGCCGTCTCGGCAACGACCTCCTCTTCCAGCAACTCGCCGAGTCCAACCTCGAAACTCTCGCGCAGAACAGAGTCAAGAAAATCGTCACCATCTGCCCTCACTGCGTGCGCACCATCCAGGAAGACTGGAAGGAATTCGGCACACCGCCAGAAATCGAACACCACAGCGAATTCCTCGCCCGCTACGCCGACAAACTTCCAAAGAGGTCGGAGGGAGCCGAGGGTTTCAATCCCCGGAATACCTCAACCATTCAAGAAAGGGTCTCAGCCCCGGCCGAAACGCCAGTTGCGGAACAGCGACAAGTATCAGGGCATGACTTCAGTCATGCCGAAAATATCCCCGATCCAAGCGGGGCTTTAGCCCCTGCACCTCAAACGCCAAACAACAAGATCGTCTTCCACGATCCCTGCTACCTCGGCCGATACCGCAACGTCTACGAAGAACCCCGCGCCGTAGCTTCTCTCGCCGGAGAAGTCGTCGAAGCCCCGCGATCGCATGAACGCAGCTTCTGCTGCGGCGCCGGCGG
>Ga0070683_100000443_pt1 | contig 28807 bp, 20 predicted proteins | sample KBSC713LmetaG_FD_64662 | JGI IMG/M metagenome (GOLD analysis project Ga0070683, IMG submission 64662) | Corn rhizosphere microbial communities from Kellogg Biological Station, Michigan, USA - KBS C7.1-3L metaG | ecosystem: Host-associated > Plants > Roots > Rhizosphere ... | reverse complement strand
CGAAGGATTCACGATTATTTGAACAGTGTCTCTATCACTTGCACCTGAATTGTCAGTTACTTTCAATTCAAACGCATAAATGCCTTGCACCAAATTATTCACCGTAGTCTGCGCCTGCCCGCCCGATACCAGGTTGAATTGAGAAGGACCTGATATCTTACTCCATTGGTATGATGCAATTGTTCCATCCGGGTCAGTACCGCTTCCCGATAAATTGACACTATTTGTAGGTAAGGTAATGTTTATGTCAAGGCCTGCATTTGCAGTCGGGGCTTGGTTAGCCGCACCACTTACGCTTACCTCCACAGTATCTTTTCCGATCGCACCTGAATTATCGGTCACTCTTAATTCGAATTGGTAAACACCCTGCACTAAGCTTGTTATACTCGTCGTGGCAAGAGTCGGATTAAGAATAACGGCTGAAGAGGGTCCAAATATTTTTGTCCATTGATACGAGGCAATTGCACCATCGGGGTCGCTCGAACCGGTTCCATCAACAGAAACTGAATTTGTTGGCAACGTGATTGATTGCGGATTCCCCGCCTTTGCTATTGGAGGTTGATTCGTAGCCGCAGTAACAGTTATCGACATGGTATCTTTACCTGTTGCACCGGAATTGTCAGTTACTCTTAATTCAAATTGGTATACGCCTTCTGTCAATCCGTTTACACCTGTCTTTGCCAACGTCGGTCCTGTAATGGTGAACGTTGTCGGGCCTGATATTTTTGTCCATTGATAAGAACTGATACTTCCATCAGGATCGGATCCGCTTCCCGCCAGTGTAGTTGAACTTGTCGGCAATGAAAGATTCTGATCAGCGCCTGCATTTGCCACAGGTGATTGGTTGGCCACCGTGCCCGAAACATACAGAAGTACGGCGGAAGTATAGGGAGCAAGGGTTATCGAGCCTGCGAAATTCTGTCCGGTTACATCCATGTACGTGGCACCGAGAGTAACAGTTTTATTCGATGCTGTGGCATTGTACTCAAATCTCATGTCGCTGATACTTGTGATGGTCTTGGGTGATTTTTTAGAGCTTTTGTCAAAGCTCGACATTGATTGCCATTGTGCAAGCGTGTAGTGGTTGAATGAGGAACCCTGTAGCGCGGTGAACCATGCGTTGTCGTCTGTCCCAATTGGCTTACATATATAATTGTTATCAGAGGAGCCGAAGTTTGTTTGAGAAGTTTCTGAAGTTTGATAAGAGCAGTTGCCCTGGCTGGTGGAGGCCGTTAAGACAAATTTATTTTGGCTGACATTTACATTTCTAACCGCATCATTAGCATCGTGTCCCATGGAGAGGGATGCCGAACTGCAATTATAAACGGTATTATTTTGAACCGTTATTTCATGAGCATTGTGCAAGTAAATTCCTAAGTTGGCTTTAGATATAGTGTTGCCGGTTATCGTAACATTTGAACCATTGTCATCCACGTATATTCCCTGTGAAAGCGAAGTCATCCCATTCAAAATAATGTTCCCGGTTATGGTTCTTGAAGTTCCATGATTTCCTGTATAGATACCACCGCCATCGGTATTATAGAAGCAAAAATGATTAACGAAATTGTTCTTAACAGTGTATGATTGTCCCATGGCAAATACTCCGATGTATCCGACGCTGTCAATTGAATTGTTTTGAACAACATCATTTGTTCCGGGGTCGTATATGCCGATCGCTAAATTTGTTCCATCGAGCGATCCCCATGCACCAGGGATCATGTTGATATTTACAAAACTGTTCCCGGAGATCATCATTCCCCCATTATTGCTGTATCCAACATTTGTTATCCCTGAGTTTTGGATATCGCGGAACGTGCAATTCTGCACGGTCAGGCTGGGGTTGTTGTTCATTTGATCGACACCCTTATCGCCGCAATACCGGATGTCGCAATTTTGTATCGTTGTATTTGAAGCACCACTTAATTGAAAGCAGTCTGTGTTCGCCCCCTCAAAATCCAGGTTATCAAAAGTCACGTAGCCAACCGTTACCTTAACGAGGCTATCAATTGTGGCGATTTTTACGGAAGATGGAGTACTGCTTGAATAAATGCTCAATTTCTTCGATGCAGGGTCATAATACCATTCATTTTGGGCATCCAAAGTGGCGAGAGAATTTTGAATAAAAGCCTGACCACCATTTGCAGGACTATAAATTGTAAAATTGAACGGGTTGGCAAAATTGCGAACATAACTTAATGTAGTTCCACTTTGACTTGTAATTAAGTTCCTGCTCATTATCCATGACGCCCCTGTTCTAAATACAACTTCTGCTCCTTTGTAATTAGTTCCACTGTTGAGTGAACTTAGATTTACAGACGAACTGGAACCAGAGCTGACAGAATAATAACTTCCGCTATTAGGTATTCTTCCCATAGCAGTGTTTATTCCGTTTACCGCGACTATATTCGTTGTTCCGAGTGTTGAAACAGCGCTGGTGCTCTGCCAGATGCTTCCACCTGTGTTTGTCCAGGAGGTCACCTGTGTAAAACCTGTTATTATTGGCTTTGGTCCTGAACCGTATGCTGAGAAAGTTATACGCTGCGAAGATGTTCCGGCTTTTGTGGCAATAATAGAACCGTAAAAGATATCCCCTCTCTTAAAGAGAACCTGGTCCCCTGGTTGCAAAGTGGACATGATCGAATTAAGCTTGTTGAGGGTCTTCCAGGGAGTTGAAGAATTTTGTGCTTCAGCGCTTGATCTCGAATCATCTCCATCCGTAGATGAGAAATAATAATTCGTGGCATGAGCGTTTCGTGAAAATAGAGACAGCTGGGCACACAGCAGTAATGTTAGTAGGTTTTTCATAGAGGGACCGGATTTTGTTGGTTAGTTTTCTAGGACATAGGTTTAGATTTTATATGTAATTATATGAGAAATCGTCGTGAAAAATAATTTTTCGGTCCCCTCATTAAGGTCAATGCGAACACAAAGAGTGGTTGTACTCTTTTTTCTGTAACAGAATAGAAAGTAATTATACCATCGTACGCTGAAATCGATATTTTAAATAAGGATTCTCGGAGTAAGAAATCGAAAAAAGAAAAAGGGCTTGTAAAAAAAGAAAGAGAGACAATTGTTGCTGCCTGATGCAGCTCTAAAAAAGCAAGACGATAAAAAGACAAGTATAGCCTTAGGTAATTAAGTTTGGTTTTCACTTGAGATTGGATTGGTTTTTTAAAGGATACTGTTGGTCAATTAATCAGGCTTTCACGGTGTCAGTTTTTCCGTGACACATTAAACAAAAACGATGCCACTCGGATGTTAACATTCCGCCACGGATAGGTGCATTTATCAAAAAAAAAGCTGCCTAATGATAAACATGTAGAAGATGAATACCGCGATTCGAAATTCCACTAGTAAGATTACGAATTTGGCTCCTGATCCTTCTTTCAGTCTCGCATTTTCTTTATGTTTCTACCGCCGGCGAGGCGTGTCCTTTTTGAAGGAGATCAATAATTAATATTGACTCAGGGTAATGGCAGGTTCCATTTTCAGCGTCGAGCAGTGTTGGTATGAATCATTCGTTATTAGATAATAGTGATGCGTTTGAACCATGAGGCTAGTTCATCTAAAAAAAATTGTGAGGATACTCTTCTTATTTCAGTTAAATTACTATCTTGGCGCTAAATTCATAAAGGCTTAAAAAGCTATAGTTCCTTCATCCTTTCTGAAGCCGTCATTCTGCTGAATCCTCCCTTGAAACGCCATTTAAAAATTAAATGGATGTCTGGATGTCTAAGCTTAATTTTGCTGGGTCCAATTTTCAAAAAACATTATGAAACTCATTGATTCTAAACTGCATTACCTATTCGTATTGATACTACTCGCAGGTTGGGGCTGCGTCGATACAAAAAAGGCAATTTATTTTAATGATTTGGCCAGTACTACAATTACTACCAATACACCTGTCCCAGAAACGATCATCCGAAAGAATGATTTATTAAATATTAACGTCAGTAGTTTGGATGCACAAGCATCGGCTATTTTCAATGCACCTAATCTTTTGCCCGCGGCCATCAATAATGGTGGCACAGCGAATGAAATATTAGGGTACCTGGTAGGGAATGACGGAACGATCCAGTTCCCTATTCTGGGCAACATAAAAGCGGAGGGTTTGACCAAAGATCAATTAAAAGAAACCATTCAAAAGAAATTGCTGGACCAGAATTTGTTGAAAGGTCCTATTGTGAGTGTTCGATTTCTAAATTTTAGAGTTACTGTGTTGGGCGAAGTGAAGAACCCGACAGCCATCGATGTGCCCAGTGAGAAAATATCTTTATTGGAAGCTATTGGACTTGCAGGGGATTTGACCATTTACGCTAAAAGAGATAATGTACTTGTAATAAGAGAAATTGAAAACGGCAATAAAGAGATCAAACGGATAAATTTAAACTCAGCCGAGCTTTTGTCTTCTCCTTATTATTACCTGAAATCAAATGACATCGTGTATGTAGAGCCCAATAAGTCTAAAGTTGCGAGTTCGGGAAGAGGTCAGCAGTGGATACCTGCCGTTTTAAGCGGTTTATCGCTGGTTGCCGTGGTCGTAGTTGGGATCGTCAATCACCAATAATAATTTATTTAGTAAATGCAGATCAATCAAAAAATAGAGCCAAACATTCAAAATGACGATAATATCGTTGCCCAGATTTGGTCTAAATATTTTCCCTATTGGCCGTTGTTTGCATTTTTCATGATAGTCGCAGTGCTCGCTGTCAGGTTTTATCTAAGAAATAATATTCCGATATATGAGACGACTGCAACAATTTTGATCAAGGACGAGAAGAAAGGAGAGGACGATTCCAGGATAATAGAATCATTAAATCTGCTTTCAACAAAAAAGATCATCGAAAACGAAATAGAAGTTCTTAAGTCAAAGGACCTCATGATGCAGGTGGTGAAGAGACTGCATTTATATGCGCCGGTTTACGAACAAGGAAAGAGAAGAGATATTCCCGCTTATGTCAGTTCACCGATCAATATTGAGGTTTCTAACCCCGATTCATTAATGGAGACTGACAAAGTTTTTTTCACTTATGATTCTGCGTTAAGGAAAGTTACCATTCAAAACAAACAGTATTCATTAAACCAGTGGGTAACCACACCCTACGGTACGCTGAAGTTTACGTCACAAAATGGTAAGAGTAATGGGCCATTATATTTCGTATTAATAAACCCCAAAGTGGTTGCCTTTGCATTAGTCGACGGCCTGGAGGTCTTGGCGGCAAATAAACTTGCTTCGGTTATAAACCTTACAATGCGGGATGAAATACCGAAACGTTCTGAAGATATTCTGAATGAGCTGATCGCCGTTTATGATAATGCTTCTTTAAGAGAAAAAAACAAGCTTGCCGATAATACTTTGACATTTTTGGATGAACGATTAGGGATTGTAAGCCATGACCTTGACTCTATTGAACAAAAATTGAAGACATATAAATCTTCTACAGGAGCTGTTGACATTAGTTCGCAAGGCACACTCTTTCTGCAAAACGTAAGCGCAAATGATCAAAAACTGGGCGATGTTAATAACCAGCTTAATACTTTAGACCTGGTAGAGAATTATGTGAAGTCAAAGGACATCTCCAGTAGCGTACCTTCTACCGTTGGCATCACTGATCCGACGCTTCCCCAACTGCTTAATAAATTATACGAGGATCAATTGCAATATGAAAAGCTAAAAAGAACAATGGGAGAAAATAACCCGGCTGTTCTAAATCAAAAGGCAGAAATCGAGAGGATTAAACCTGGAATTATCGAGAATATACAAAGTCAGAGAGAGAACCTCCAGGCCAGTAAGGATAATTTAAATGCAACCAATAACCGGTATTCGTCAATTCTGCAATCCATTCCTCAAAAAGAGAAAGACATTGTTGAGATAACGAGAGAGCATAACATTAAAAGCAATAACTATAATTTTTTATTGCAAAAGCAAGAGGAGACGAAATTATCTCTGCTATCTTCTATCGGAGATAGCAGGGTAATTGATAAGGCAACAACATCCCTCACCCCGGTTCCTTCCAAGAAAACGCTTATTTACATAGGTGCCCTGCTTTTTGCGTTTGCGCTGGCAGTTGGTTTGGTAACGATCAATGAAATATTTAAACGTACCATCCTTTACAGGCGGGAAATCGAAGCATATACTTCCATTCCAGTCATCGGTGAGATCATCTATCAGAAGAGTAAAGATCCATTGGTAATTGGAAATGGGAAAAGAACTTTTATTGCTGAGCAATTTCGCAACTTAAGAACTACGCTTCCGTATATGGGGCTCAACGGCGAAAGAAAAAAGCTGCAGGTTACGTCCACGGTTTCGGGAGAGGGAAAAAGTTTTATAGTGGCCAATTTGGGAGTTGGACTTGCATTGGCGGGAAAAAAGGTAGTTGTCATTGAGTTTGATTTAAGTGACCCGACTCTTTGCGATAAACTGAATGTTGTTGAAATAAATAAAGGACTGACAGATTACCTGACGAGCGATGTAAAACCAGAAGAGATCATCCTGCCTACCTCTGTACATGAAAATCTTTTTGTAGTTCCGGCAGGATGGTTACCTGAAAATCCATCTGAATTGATCATGAGTGAAAAGGTGCCTGAGTTGCTAAAATATCTTTCATCCAGGTTTGACTATATCATTATCGACACCGCCCCGGTCGGTTTGTTGTCAGATGCATACGTTCTTTCTAATTATTGTGATGCAACTTTATACGTGGTGAGACATAAGCACACCCGCAAAGCATCCATACAAAGGTTGGACGCCAATAATAAGATCAATGAGCTTAAGAACATGGCAATTGTGTTCAATGGGATAAGGTCAAGAGGATTCGGAGGAAACGGATATGGATATGGTTATGGATACGGATATATCCATAAGGAGAAACGGAAAAGAAAACTTTTTAGAAAATCTAAAGTTTCGTAGCATCTTATAGTAGTCCCGTGAAACGGGATCATAGTGTCACGAAACTTTTTGATATATATATTTTACGTACACCTAACAAATCAGTACCTGAATGTAACTGACATTGGCGTAGCCATATTCCTCGTAAAGACTAACTGAAAATAAGTTTCCAAAACATGAAGAACCGGTAAATATTAATCTCTTTTCATTGCAAAAGAGTTAACATTAATTCCGGTTTTATGAATGAAAAAAAATGGTTTGCCCTTTATACAAGGGCGCGCTGGGAAAAGAAAGTATCTGAAATCTTGACCCGAAAGAAAATTGAAAATTACTGTCCCATCAACAAGGTCGTAAGGCAGTGGAGTGACCGAAAAAAGATTGTATACGAGCCGCTATTTACATCGTATGTCTTCGTGCGGATCTCAGAATCTGATGTCACACGTCTAAAGCAGACCCCGGGAGTTATTAATTTTATCTATTGGCTTGGTAAGCCTGCGGTTATCCGTGACTCAGAGATCGATTCAATCAGGAGCTTCTTGTCTGAGCACGTGAATATAAAACTGGAAAAATCGCCGATCAATGCGAATGACAAAGTACGGGTGTTAAGTGGCCCGCTTATGGAATTGGAAGGCGAGGTTCTGTCAGTCAAAAGCAGGACGGTAAAAGTCGCACTTCCCTCACTGGGATATTTGATGTTTGCCGAAGTGGAAACAGAGAATGTAAGGGTGATTTCGCATGTTGTTCCCGCGGCAAATATGAACTATCCGTTGTACGCAGTCAGATAATCGCTTTTTATTAATGTCACACAGAGTTTCGGATGCTAATATTTCCGACTTATTGAGTATTATTGCGTCTTTTCCTTTCTGTTAAATGTGTATATTCATTATATAGTACTTTCTGTGACTTTCAATTGTCTTTTTAAAATCTATCAATAGAAATGATAAGAAACGACGAAAAAGCGGGATTTGATCTGGTGATTGAAGGAGCACGGTCCAACGGGCAATATTGGACAGACCTATGGCAATACCGGGAGCTATTTTTTTTTCTCGCCTGGCGAGATATCCTGGTGAGGTACAAGCAAACCGTGATCGGGCTAGCCTGGAGCGTAATTCGTCCGTTCTTAACAATGCTCGTGTTCACAATTGTTTTCGGACGGTTGGCGAAGTTGCCGTCAGGCGGAGTACCTTACCCGATCCTTGTATATGCTGCCATGCTCCCGTGGCAATTTTTTTCTACTTCCTTTAATGACGCCAGCAATTCGCTTATCAACAATTCGAACATGCTCACGAAGATCTATTTTCCAAGGATGATAGTTCCCGCGAGTACCGTAATTGTCAATTTCATAGACTTTCTTATTTCATTCGTAATTTTTATAGGATTGATGCTTTGGTATCATTACACTCCGCCCTGGATGATCATAACGCTGCCATTGTTTTTTTTCTGGGTTGTGTTGATCTCCCTGGGTACTGGTTTTTATGTTGCAGCTGTCAATGTAAAGTACCGGGATTTTAAATACATCGTCCCTTTTGTTGTACAGTTTGGATTGTACATTTCTCCTGTCGGGTTTAGCAGTAGCGTGATCCCCGAAAAATGGAGACTGCTGTATTCAGTAAATCCAATAGTTGGAGTGATTGATGGATTCAGGTGGGCGATCATCGGGGATTCAAGTCCCATCTACGTGCCCGGGTTTCTTTTGTCAATAGCAATTACCGTTTTATTTTTTGTGTTTGGCATAATGTATTTCAGGAAAATGGAAAGGGTCTTTGCTGACCTGGTGTAAAAAATTAAGCCGTCCCTTTAAAAAATATTGAATAAAAAATGGCTGTTGTAATTAAATCGGAGCATCTAAGTAAAAAGTATATCATTAGTCATCAGCAACAGGAGAAGTATGCGACTCTGAGGGACGCTGTTGCCAAAAAAGCAAAATCTTTTTTTCAATCCAATCGGCGCAATACGGGATCCAATGCGCTTTCAAAAAGGGAAGAATTTTGGGCGCTAAGGGATATCAATTTTGAGGTAGCCCAGGGTGACAGGCTCGGGATCATTGGCAGAAATGGAGCAGGCAAATCCACTCTTTTGAAGGTGCTAAGCCGAATCACGGAACCTACAACAGGACGAATATCGATTAAAGGACGTATCGCCAGCCTCTTAGAGGTGGGAACGGGTTTTCATGCGGAGTTGACCGGCAGAGAAAATATTTTTTTAAATGGAGCGATATTAGGAATGCACAGAGCTGAAATCAAACAAAAGTTTGATGAGATCGTTGATTTTTCGGGGGTAGAGAAATTTTTGGACACGCCGGTAAAGCGCTATTCAAGCGGAATGTATGTCCGGTTGGCCTTTGCGGTAGCGGCACATCTGGAATCTGAAATACTAATAGTAGACGAAGTGCTAGCGGTGGGTGACGCCGAGTTCCAGAGAAAATGCCTTGGTAAAATGCAGGATGTGTCTCAACAGGAAGGAAGAACAGTTTTGTTTGTCAGCCATAATATGCAGGCCATAACAAATTTATGCAGTCGGGTCATCTTGATAAACAAAGGAAATATTATCCAGGATGATGTTCCGTCGAAAGTGATCAAGGATTATGTAATGTTTGAGACATCAAACGAAGGATCCATTTTTTGGGATCAAAATTCTGCTCCCGGCGATTCAACAGTAAAATTGATAGCCATACGAATCCTGGACGAAAAAAATAATATACAAAATCAATTTTTTTCCAAATCAAAAATCAGGGTTCAATTCGACCTTAACATCGAAGAAGTTAGTGAGGATCTCGTCGTGGGATTTGATATTACAGACGAAGATGGAGTTGTTATTCTGAGAACCTACCATAACGACAGCAAACAGGAAGAGTGGCCTTCGTTGCAAAAAGGCCTCAATGCAATATACTGTGAGATCCCGGGCGAATTTCTAAATGTGGGAACCTATTACATCTCTCCGAAGATAAGCCTCCATTGTAAAAAATGGATATTGAATGCCGACCCGGTATTGTCATTTGATGTGGAGTTGAACCATGGCGTTTCTCCTTTCTGGAATGTTCTAAACAAATCTAACAGGCCAGGTTCCCTGGCATTAATTATCCCATGGAAAAATAAACTTGAATCTTTTAATTAATAATAATCCGCAAAATTTGAAAAAATTAATTCATCGTTTGCTGAACAAATTTGGATATCGTGTCTACAATATATCCAAAGAAGCCAAATACCTGAAAATTCAAAAATGGAATTTTTTAAAAAAGATCCCGGTGCGGACAATTATAGATATCGGTGCAAACGAAGGACAATTTGCTAATGAAATTTCGAACATTTTTCCACTTGCAGAGATTTATTCTTTTGAACCATTGGGGGATTGCTATGAGAAGCTGGTTTCGAACTTTAGAGATAATAAAAGGGTACACACATACAATTTTGCACTGGGTGAGCAGGAGGGTGAAATCACCTTCAGCAGAAGCAGTGCATCAGCGTCCTCTTCGCTACTAAGGATGGGAAACCTGCACAAGAAATTGTACCCTCACACGGCAACCCTCGTCGAAGAGAAAGTAAAAATAAAACGTCTTGATGACGTTATTGCCGACCTGAATTTAGCGGATCATATACTGCTTAAGATTGATGTCCAGGGTGCGGAAGACAAGGTTATAAAAGGAAGCCCTGAAGTTTTAAAGAAAGCAAGCATCGTTGTTACGGAAGTTAGCTATGCTACCTTGTATGAGGGACAGCCTTTGTTTCGCGACATTTTTGCCTTATTAGAACGACATGCTTTTACTTACATCGGAAACATGGAGCAGTTTGAAAACCCGTTAACGGCAGCTCCACTATTTGCTGATGCCGTATTTATAAAAAAAGAAATTCACGATCGGTTATATAATTCCTGACCACGGTTCACATTATCACAATCATCGCCCGGAACGAGTTCTGATTGTCCCAAAAATTTTCAGCTAATTTTGAATGCGAATTGCTTTTGATACTATTTATGATGAGAGCTTTACCGATTTAGTAACTAATAGCGATTTCCTTCTGCAGCCTATGTCAAATGTGTTAATATTCTCTCCCAGTTTTGATGGTCACCGGCAGATCTATGTGTACGTTTTGTCGGATATCCTCAAAGAAATGGGGTTTAATATTTTTATCGCAGGGAACCTGAACGGAAAGGTCAGCGATTCTTCCTACATCGAAAGACTCAAAAAAGATAAAGATGTCATCTTAATAGATACCTCTATTTATGGAAGAGCGGGACTTGGAATCACTAACGAAGAATTCATACAACTCCAGGATAAGTGTAACGCAGAATTGACCATTTTTCCCGAGGCGGATCATCACATTCCTTTGTTTAATGCGCAATTATTCAATAAAAGAAATAGATTGAAAGGCAGGACAATAGGTATTTTCCTACGGCCATTTCACTTTTATAAAAAACTGAATTTTTTGAATCGGCTTAAATATATTAAAAACCTGCCTTCAACATGGCGCACTGATGAAAATTTATTCCATGAATATTTGTTGAAGCAATTTAAGTTAATGGATTCTGCACTGTATATTGATGAAAACTTTGTCTCGCATCACTCATCTACTCATTGGTTGCCAGATGTTTTTCAAAGTTATGCTGAAGAAATTATAGGGAGTGAAAATGTGGAAGAGCGTTTCTGGATCGACAGCTTGAAGAAATTTAAAGAGGCGAACAAACAAAGGTTTATATTTCTTTATTTTGGAACTGCTCAAAAAAGAAGAGGGTATGACCTTCTTTTAAAAATGGCTGTTGAACAAGACGCATGTTTTATCCATTGTGGGTTGAATGACCAAAACGAGAGATACGATCTGGATGTCAAGGCACTCAAAGAAGAGCTGCAGAAGAAAGGACGACTGTTAGAAACTAATCAGTACATTTCAGACCCTGCTTGTATTGAAAGTTTTTTTAAATCGGCAACCCACTTAGTGCTGCCCTACCAGAATTTCTGGGGGTCGAGTGGCGTTATGCTCCAGGCTCTTGCCTATGGAATCCCTGTCCTGGTTCCGGAAAATGGAATCATGGGTTATAGAGTCAGGAAACATAATCTTGGATTAACCTATAATGAAGGGATCAATTCTTTAGCGGAGCAGTTCGCAAGATTTAAAGAGCTGCCAGTCCAAAATTTTAAACCCTCAATTTCGGGATATATGAGATACCAGACATCTGATCAGCTAAAGAAAGTACTGATCAACGTCTTTAAAGGTTCAAATCAGATTATCGAGCATCCGTGAACTTTATATTATGACCACGCTATTAACAAAATATCTTCCATATCTTATTTTATTATATTTTCTATTCCGTGCATACAAAGAGTCTATTTACTTATTGGGCATTCCATTCCTGATTTTCTTTCAATACGCCATTTTTTTTGACAATGTAAAAATATTTGCGGTCCCGGGGAGTTTGCCCAAAGATGTAATTCTGCTAATGTGGATGCTCATTGTTTGGTTCATTCTTTCAGCGAGGCCTCTTATCCAGCCAGGATATAAGCTAACGAATTATAATCATCATAAAGGGCCCAACGTGATCGACCTGGTTATTGCTGCACTAATAATAGTTTCTGTTGTTGGTTTGGTTAAGGTGATTAACAAAAATGCTGTGCTCACTGGCGTGATCAAGCAGTATTTTGCCCTGGCTTCCCTGTTTTTTGGGTATTTTATAATAAAGAGGATCATTTCTTATACAGATCCGATTTCCCTAAAAGATTTTCTATTTAGCATTGTTCTCGTTAACAGCGGTGCATCCTTTTTGTATTTTCTGCACCAGGGGTTGCATATACAATTATACCAGTTGGGCGGGATGGAGGGCCTTCTTCAGGAGGAGATATTTCAAGGAGAGGCTATTACGCGTGAGTTTTGGTGCATGCCTGTCTTATGGTTTTTCTCTATTTCTTACTTGGTAATTTTCAAGCCGGGGAAACCCGCAATTTGGCTTTCTTTGCTCGGCATTAATTTTATTGGTGTCTTTGTTTCTTATACGCGTTCCTTTCTGGCAATTATATTCGTTTTAATTTTCCTTTACACCGTTTTGATTTCAATTAAGAAAAGAAGTGTAGCAACACTTTTAAAAAATGGTGTATCAGTCATCCTGGTGGGAACCGTTCTTGTTTTTGCGATCATGCGTTTTTTCCCTGATAAATTTGAATACATTGAGTCACGCTTTATCAATTTAAGAAAGGATCCGAAAGATGAGGATGCAAATACTCTGCTTATCCGCTTTAACAATACCGGAGAGGTTTTTCATAAGCTTGGTCCCGAAAAAACACTAGAAGGTGTCGGGCCCGTTACTGAGGTCCAATATGCAGGCACAGAAGATATAGTGGATACTTCAGCAGATATGGTTTGGACTGGTGTCGTATTTCGCTGGGGTTATATCGGGTTGGGTTTTTTCATTTTACTTTATCTTGTTTCCCTCATCAAAGCATTTAGTTTATTCATGAAGGCTCACGGAGTCTTGTCTCACTTCGGCTTGTTGTTTTTTTTGGTTATAGTCTCGCAGATGATCGAAAGCTTTGCATCATGGACGTTTCTGAATCCCGGGCATCTTGCAATGGGACTATGGTATTTTGGGGTACTTTCAGCCCTGAGCGGATTTAACAAGAGACATGAAGTCCAAATTGAAAAAATAGATAATGACTACATCCGAGTTTCCTAAGATCACATTCGGGATCATTGTTCTAAATGGCGAGCCCTTTACCCGCTACTGTCTTCGTTCGCTGTATCCATTTGCGCATGAAATTATTGTAGTGGAAGGCGGTCACGAAGATGCCAAATCAGTATGTACACCTGATGGACATTCTATTGATGGCACCCTGGAAGCACTCCACAAATTCAAAAAAGAAGAGGACCCTGAAAACAAGGTTACAATCGTAACCCGCGGAGGCTTCTGGCCCAAAAAAGATGAATTGGGAAGAAACAGAACACCACAATCAAGGGCATATGCCGAAAGAGCTACTGGCGATTACCTTTGGCAAATTGATATTGATGAATTTTATGAAGAAGATGACATGATGCGTATTCTCAAAATGCTAAAAGAAGATCCTTCGATAACCGCGGTTACTTTCCCTACATATACCTTTTGGGGAGACATTCAATATGAGTCAGACTCCTGGGCTTTACGAAGAGGCGCCAAATATTATCACAGGCTTTTTAAATGGTCAAAGGGCTACAAGTATTTAACGCACGAACCGCCAACAGTTATTGATGAAAACGGAACTGACCTCCGTGAGAAGAAATGGCTTTCAGGCAAAATAATGAACAGGAAAAATATTTACATGTTCCACTACTCGTTGTTGTTCCCGTGGCAGGTAGAGCAAAAAACAAGAGTGTATAACGATGAAGACAAAAACTACAGAGGCATTGTTGACTGGGCTGAAAATAATTACTTCAAACTTAACAATCCTTACCGGGTTCATAATTTGTTTCGTCTTCCGAGTTGGCTTCTGAGATACAAAGGGAAACATCCAAAGCAAATTAAATTGATGATGCAGGATATCCGGGATGGCAAACTGAATATAAAAGTGCGGAAGAATGATGATGTCGAATCACTACTAAATTCGTTTAATTATAAACTCAACAGGTTTTTATTAGCTTCTGTTGAACCCATAGATTTTTGGTGGCAAAAATTTATATTTAATGCAGGCCGGGTGAAGAATATACCGGGGAAAATCAGGAAGATCACACAATCAAGCGTATCAAAATGAGAGTACTGTGGTTTACAACGACTCCTTCAAACGGAGCAAGTTTTCTAAACCATAAAAGCGTAGGGGTTAGCTGGGTTGCGTCCCTGGAAAATACTTTAAATAAGATCGATGATATTGAGCTAGGAATAGCTTTTTTGTGGAGCGACAACCAGGTCCAACCTTTTAAACGAGATAAAACCTGGTACTATCCTATTGCTACGAAACAACCAAAGGGAAAGATGCAAAAGCTCCGGGACAGGTGGTCGCATAAAATTGCAATGAAGGAAAATGTACAGGCATATTCTAAGATCGTTAAAGAGTTTGCCCCTGACATCATTCATATATTCGGTACAGAAAACGATTATGGAATGGTGATCCCGGAAGTGAAAGTACCATGTATTGTTCATATCCAGGGTAGCCTGATCATGTGCAATCATAAATGGTACAGCGGGCTCACGAAGGATGATGTTTTCAAATACTCAAGAAAATGGCCGCTTATCAAAGGACATGGGCTTTTTCACAGCTATTCTGCTTTTAAAAAAGCTGCCGACCGTGAAAGGATCATTTTTAAAAATTCGCGCCACTTCCTGGGCAGAACTGATTGGGATCGGAGACTGACCTCTGTTCTGTCACCAAACGCGGAATATTTCCATTGCGATGAAATGATGCGCCCTGTATTTTATTCGCAACTTTGGAAACAACATTCTGACCAACATCAATACACGATAATTTCAGTTATCAGGAATGTAATTTATAAAGGCCTCGAGACAATTTATGAGTGTAAGAACATACTCGATCCACTGTTCCCCAAAATGAAAATAACCTGGAAAATTGCTGGCATTGATCAGCAAGATGAGATCGCTGAACTGGTCCTACGAAAATATGGTGGTTCATACGACAAAGCAGGAATTCAACTCCTCGGTCCACTGCAGGAAAACGAACTGCTTGATGAAATGTTGAACGCCGATCTGTTCGTTCATCCTTCGCATATCGAGAATAGCCCGAACGGTTTATGTGAGGCTATGTTGCTTGGAATGCCAGCCATTGCCACTTATGCAGGAGGGACGGCAAGCTTATTAACTGATAAAAAGGAAGGTGTCCTGATACAGGATGGCGACCCTTACGCGCTGACGGGAGCTATCGCGGAATTAATACGAGAACGGGACTATGCAAGCGGTCTTGGTGCAAATGCAAGAAAACGGGCTATTCGGAGGCATGATCCTGACAAAATTGTGAACGAATTGACCCACATTTATTCTTCGGTTATATCGAAAAAGAGCAAATGAGCTATCCTAAGATTTTAATCGTTGGACATTATTTTGATTTGTATTCGGGTGGCGGCATTACAATGACTAATCTTTTTAAAGGATGGGATAAAGATAGGATTGCAGTCATTGCTGAAAATATCAATCATCCGGACCTCAGCGTATGTAATAAGTATTACAAGCTTGGATCAATGGAAACAAAGCACAATTTCCCGTTTAACATAAACCTTCTGAAAAAACAGGTGCGTGGCGGCCCTCTTCAAATAGCGGCCGCTCCCGCATCATCCACGCCCCGCAAGATTTCTGGAAATTCTGTTCTGAAGGACTCTTATATAAAACTTCTGCATTTTACAGGATTATTTCATTTTAAGAGAAGGTATGTAATTAGTAAAGAATTGTTGGATTGGATAAATGAGTACTCGCCTGATATGATTTACTCACAGTTATCAAATATCGAACTCATCAATTTTGTCAGTGATCTTCAGAAAAGGTTGGAGTTGCCGGTGGCGATCCATATGATGGATGATTGGCCCATCACCATAAGCAAACCGGGTTTCTTTCAAACTTATTGGCACAAAAGGATTGATAAGGAGTTTCGATCTCTCTTATCGAAGGCCAGCGTTTTGATGAGCATAAGTGAAGCCATGAGCATTGAATATTTAAACCGGTATGGGTATAAATTTATTCCGTTTCACAATCCAGTTGATGTAAAATTTTGGGGAGCATTTTCAAAAACGAATTATTCAGCAAACACACCGTTTGTCGTGCTGTACGCAGGCAGAATAGGAACAGGCATCCAGGATAGCTTATTGGATATTGCAGAAGCTATTAAAGGACTTATCAACGATGAGATAAAAATCGAATTTCATATACAAACTGTAAGCGATGACCCGGTACTTAGAAAATTACAAACTTATGATTTTACCAGGTTGAAGGCTCCGGTTCCCTACAGTGAGCTTCCTAAGGTTTTTGCAAGCGCCGATTTGCTTGTGTTGCCAAACGATTTTGATAAGAAATCGGTGTCTTTTTTGAAATTGTCCATACCAACGAAAGCCAGCGAATATATGGCCTCTGGCTCACCAATTTTAGTATATTCCAGTATGGAGACGGCGATTACCAAACATGCCCTTCGGAATAAATGGGCATATGTCGTCTATGAAAGCAGGATTGAAAAACTGCGCACCGCTATTCATGAAATTTATAAAGATGAGGCCCTCCGGCGTAAATTAGCAGGCATTGCAAAAAAGTTTTCAATGGAGCATTATGATATTGACAAAGTAAGGACTGAGTTCAAAAACTCTTTTGTTATGATAAACTCAGCTTCGGGTAAGGAAGAAAACTCCAAACAGGATTTATACAAATAACGAATGTAAAAGGATGAAATATTTTTCTGACATACGGGGTTACATCTTTTTGTTTCTGTCGAGATGCAGGCTAAGTGTATTTTGTTTCCTGTCTTCTCTGTGGTGTAAAACCATTATGTTCCTGAAAGGCGTGCAGTATAAGGGAGGGAATAGATATTTCGGTATTCTAAAGGTTAAGAGGTTGCCCATGTCAATTATAAAAATTGGCAATAACAACATATTTCGCTCTGATAGCTCCTCAAACCTGATCGGAGTTAATCACAGATGTATTTTGTCAACACACAGCAAAAGGGCCGTCATCGAAATAGGTGATAATTGCGGGTTTAGTGGAGTAACGATCGGGGCTTACGAAAAAATTGTAGTGGGCAGCAATGTCTTGTGCGGAGCAAACGTTACTATCACCGATTTTGACTGGCATGCATCAAGGTACGCGTCGGAGTCCAGACCAGTCATTATCCATAACAATGTCTGGTTAGGATTGAATGTTACCGTTTTGAAAGGAGTAGAAATAGGTTGCAACACTATTATTGGTGCAAACAGCCTGGTTGTATCCAGTATTCCTGCAAATGTAATAGCAGCCGGCAACCCGTGTAAAGTGATCAAATCTATTTCAGATCATGATGAATAGGAAGTGCTTCGTTTACCTGGGCTGCCCTGGTTTTCCACAGGGGTTTGCGGAAGTCAAAAAGATGACGCTGATCGCGAAAAGCCTGGTCATGAAGGGCAACCCGGTGACCATAGTAGCTAACCGGGGCATCTATAGCGATAAAGAAAGTTTTCCATTCGGCGCCGAAGGTAACTACGAGGGAATAGATTTTATTTATACATCGGGGAGTCCATTCCGGCCTGGTAGTTTTATTAAAAGAAACCTGTTAAAGATTAGGGGCATTTTAAAAGAGTGTTTGTTCGTGAGGAATCTGAAACGCAGTAAGAAATTAGATTACGCTATCCTTTCAACAAATAGTTTCTTTTCTGTTTTTTATTATTGTGTTTTATCGAAGATATTTCGATTCAAGACTATTCTCAATTATGTTGAGTATTATTCTGCTATTAACAAGGAGGGGGACAAGTTGGGCTTGCGAATAAACAACAAGCTCTTCGATCGGTATGCGCCCCGGATGGCCGATTTTGTTTTTCCAATAAGTGAATTTTTGATTTATCATTTAAAAGATATAGCTCCCGAAAAGAAGTATTTGAAAGTACCCATATTGTCAGAGTTCAGTGACAATAATACCAAACACAATGTCGAGAATCAGAAATATTTTCTTTTTTGTGGTGCCTTGAGCTATATCGAAGTAGTGAAGTTTATTATCGATTCGTTTTGCTTATTGAACAACAATTCTGTTTTCTTATATCTTGTTGTTAACGGAAGTAAAGAACAAAAGGATAAACTCGATGATTACTTGCGTCTTAATTCACAAAAGAGCAAAATAAAAATATTTTCAAACTTGGAGCAGGATAAACTGGAGGCTTATTATAACAATGCAACAGGCCTTTTAATTCCGCTGCGTCCAACCATACAGGACGAGGCCCGGTTCCCGCACAAAATAGGAGAATACCTGGCTTCAGGCAACCCTGTTATCTCAACAAATTTTGGAGAAGTAAAACATTATTTTACCGACGGCGAAAACATGCTTATAGCGGAGGGGTATGACCCAAAATCGTTTGCCGGGAAGATGCAATTTGTCTTAGACAATATGGCGGCAGCCAGGAAGATAGGCGAGAATGGCCGCGAGATGTCATTGAAAAATTTTGATTATAAATTATATGGTGAGAGGATTGTCAACTTTCTTGCTGAGGGCAACCTGAGCTACAATCACAAACGGGACGTGTTTGGAAGAACTGCTTAATGCCTCTTCAACGGGATCAGATCGCACTTAAAATATCAATTGTAAACTAATTGCATGAAACCTTTGGTCTCCGTCATAATACCAACCTACAACAGAGCAAATACAATTGGCCGGACAATAGACAGCCTTTTGTCCCAAACGTATGAAAATCTCGATGTGATCGTAGTGGAAGACGGGTCAAAGGATGAAACGTTGAAGCTGCTTGATACCATCAAAGACAGAAGATTGAGGGTTATACGTCATGAAGTAAACAAGGGTGTGACCGCAGCAAAGAACACCGGATTGAACAATATACGGGGAGAATGGTTTACAATACTTGATAGTGATGATGAGATCGTCCCCGATGCCATCGAGGTAATGATGCAAATACCTTTGGAGAAAGATCCCTCAGTAACAGCTGTTACGTGCAATTGTGTTGACACTGGTACCGGGGTTTACAGCGGCAAGGGATTAAACGGCGACCAGTATTTGGATTTGAACACGCTGATAAATGTATGCACCGGCGAATACTGGGGATTAACAAAAACTGAATTACTCTTCAATGACAGGTTTAACGAACAGCTTAATGGTTATGAAGGTACCCTTTGGCACAAAATAAATGAGAGGGCAAAGAGATTTTACATTCATAAGGGATTGCGGGTCTATCACACGGAAGGCAGTGACAGGGTGTCAAGAACGTCTACTTCGATCACTAAAATATCAAATCACTACCAGGTATTATCAAATGAAAGGCACTATTTGGAGATACTCCGGAAATATTCGCCCGATGCGTTCGCAAAAGATTGTTTGCGCGGTGTTTTATACCTAGTTGCAGATAAGAAAAAGCAAGCAAAGTTTTATTATTTTTATCTTAAGAAGCTCAAAGGATACAAAATATATAAAGCAATTTCATTTTTTGTTTATCACACGAATGCCTTCATAGCAACGGCACTGATAAAATTTTTAACTGCGGCAAAAATTATTAAATAGCCATGTGTGGAATAACCGGTAAGATCAATTTCGACAGGTCGAAGAATGTTGATATAGATGAACTAAGGAAGATGACCGACAGTATTCGTCACAGGGGCCCTGATGATGAAGGGTTTTATATTAACGGAAATGTCGGGCTTGGGTTTCGCCGTTTAAGCATTATTGATTTAAGTACCGGTCATCAGCCCCTTGCCAATGAGGATGACAGCATTTGGATCATATTCAATGGTGAAATATATAACTACCAGGAACTTCACGATGATCTCATCAGGAAGGGCCATGTCTTCAGAACTAAATCCGATACCGAAACAATTGTCCATTTATATGAGGAGTATGGAACGGATTGCTTAAAATTCTTAAGAGGCATGTTTGGGTTTAGTATATGGGACAACAAAAAACAACAACTTTTTTGCGCAAGGGATCGTTTTGGGATCAAACCGTTTTATTATTACACTGACCACGAAAAATTTTTATTTGGTTCCGAGATCAAACCCATTCTAAAAACAGACCATATTGACAAAACCTTATCTTACGATGCCCTTGACTCCTACCTTGCTTTTGGATATATAACGAGTGATCTGTCCATTTACAAGCACATAAAAAAACTTCAGCCTGGCCATTACTTGTTACTCTCGCTGAAGGATAAATCCTCGATAAAAGTTGAAAGGTATTGGGAAATTCATTTTGAGCCGGACTATTCGAAGACGGAAGCCCAGTGGTCTCAAGAGCTTGAGGTTTGTCTTTCCGAAGCTGTTAAGTTGCACATGATCTCCGACGTTCCGTTGGGAGCGTTTTTGAGTGGTGGGATTGATTCAAGTTCAGTTGTTGCCATGATGGCCAGGAATTCATCCCGTCCGATAAAAACATTCTCCATTGGATTTAAGGAGCAAAAATTCGACGAATTGATCTATGCAAGAGAAATAGCAAAAAAATACGGTTGCGAACATCATGAGCAGATTGTTGAACCAGAATCTATAAGTCTATTACCTAAGTTGGTAAATGCCTACGATGAACCTTATGCGGATTCATCAGCTATTCCAACCTATTACGTTTCAAAGATGGCCCGTGAATATGTTACGGTGGCTCTTTCGGGCGATGGCGGCGATGAGTTATTTGCAGGGTATGATACCTATGCCCGGTACAAAAAAATCTATTCCAGCTTGCTGAATCTTAGATCTTCCAATCTCAATAAAATGGTATGGGGCAACGTGTATAAATTGGTACCGCCTACTATCAAAGGAAAAGTTTTTACGCACCTGCTTTCGCAGAACAGAAAATATTTAGGAGCCGGAGCGATCTTCTGGGTTAGAGAAGAAAGAGAAAGATATTTATTGAACGGCCATGCAGCCAATCATAGAAAGGCCGCCGAGCTTTGGAAAGAGGAGATCCTGGAAAAGGGAAGCAATAATGATTTCATAACAAATCTTCAATATCTCGATCTACAAACATACATGGTTGATGATGTGTTAACTAAGGTTGACAGGGCAAGTATGCTCAACTCATTGGAAGTGAGAGTGCCTTTATTGGACCACAAATTTGCAGAGTTGACATTTCGAATTCCTTCCAATTTGAAATTTAAGGGGAAGCAGCGAAAATATATTTTCAAGCGATCTATGGCGCCTTATTTGCCTGAAAGTATTCTAACTCATCCCAAACAGGGTTTTGGCATCCCGATCGCAGTGTGGTTCAAAGACAATTTGAAATCGTATATAAATGACACTTTCAATTCTAAGGATTGTTTGCTGTACAACTATTTGGATAAAAGATTCGTTCAGAGGGCAGTGGCAATCAATGAGCAGAGCGGATCACCACGCTGGCATCTGAGTGAAAAAGTCTGGGCATTACTATTTTTTAATGAATGGCTAAAACAAAATCAATAACTATCCCTTAGCCTTATTGATAACAGAAATTGTGTAACGATGAAAGTATTATTCTTTATTGATTCCTTAGGTGCCGGGGGAAAGGAACGCAGGTTGGTTGAATTAATGAAACAACTTAAATCAGGCTTTGACGTTGAGTTTGAACTTGCGCTGATGAATTCAGAAATTCATTACAAGGAAATTTTTGATCTCGGCATCAAGATTCATTTCCTGATCAGGAAAACGAAAAAGGATTTTTCCGTATTCAAAAAACTTTACAATCTGTGCAAGGAGTACAAACCGGATCTCGTGCATTGCTGGGACAGCATGACAGCGGTCTATAGTGTACCGGTCTGTAAGCTGCTTCATATAAAGTTGGTCAATGGAATGATCACAGATGCTCCGATTAAACAAAACTTGGCTAACAAGAGATGGCTAAGAGCAAAGCTAACGTTTCCCTTTTCGGATGCCATTATTGGCAACTCGTTAGCAGGGCTGAGAGCCTACCATGCCCCAAGGAGTAAAAGTGTTTGTATCCACAACGGGTTCAATTTTGACAGGTTAAAGAAAATTGAAGACTCGGAATCAATCCGATCAAAATTTAGCATTCAGGGAAATTACGTGGTGCTGATGGTTGGTGCATTCGAGGAACGAAAGGACTATGAATCATACGTTGAAGCAGCAAAGCTTGTTTGCAATAAAAGATCTGATATTGAGTTTATAGCTGTCGGAGAAGGGGAGAACTTTGAGCGCATTTCTCAAAAGATCGGTCCTTCATACAGTCACTATATCAAGTTGGTCGGAAATCAATTGAATGTCGAGTCCATCATTAATATAAGTGATATATGCGTGTTGATGACCAATTATAAAGTCCACGGTGAAGGAATTTCAAACTCGATCCTTGAATATATGGCTATGGGCAAAGCCGTGATTGCGTCGCTGGGAGGGGGGACAAATGAAATAATTGAGGACAACAGAACAGGTTTTTTAATAAACCCCTCAAGTCCGAAGGAACTTTCCGAAAAAATAGAGCTTTTGATCAATAATATAGAGCTCCGCCGGATGATGGGCATAGCTGGCAAGCAGCGCATCGAAGATTATTTTTCCATAAATAGCATGGTTAACAAGTTTATTCAGGTTTATAAGAACTTTCTTTTAAATTCAGCCGTTGTCAAGCAAGAAATTGCATCCAAAAGTAAAGTAATATAAAAGTATGTGCGGAGTCGCCGGCATTTTTCATTTTGAGACGGAAAGAAGGGCCGATTTAAAGACCGTCAAATCAATGACTGATTCTTTATCTCACCGGGGACCTGACGGCGAAGGTTTTTTCATCTATAAGAATATAGCGCTGGGACATCGCCGGCTTTCTATAATTGACCTTGAAACCGGTGATCAGCCCATGTTCAATGAGGATAACTCAATTGTAATAATATTTAATGGGGAAATATACAATTATCTTGAACTCCGTGAAGAATTGAGAGTCCTTGGTCACACATTCAGAACAAGGTCCGATACAGAAGTCATTATTAAAGCTTATCAGCAGTGGGGTGTGGACTGCCAGAATAAATTCAATGGCATGTGGGCATTTGCACTATGGGATGAAAAAAAACAACAACTTTTTTTATCGAGAGACAGAATAGGTGAAAAACCGCTTTTCTACTCCATCGTAGACAATACACTGGTTTTCGGTTCGGAGATAAAAAGTCTTTTTGCTTATGGTGTGCCAAACGAACACAACCTTGAACTTTTAGAAATATACCTGACACTCAGTTTTATTCCCGCACCACACACATTCTATAAGGGAATATTTAAGCTCGAGGCTGGTCATTATCTCCTGGTAACCGGCAATACAGTTCGAAAAAAACAATTCTGGGATTTGCCGGAAATTGATGAATCAAGTATGTGCAAAGATACGAGCGACGTATATGAGCAATTTGAGGGTTTACTAAAGGACAGCATAAAGTTGCGAATGAGAAGCGATGTGCCTTATGGAGCTTTTCTGAGCGGCGGCCTCGATTCATCATCTATCGTAACGCTCATGTCCGAGATCAGTTCTTTTCCTGTTGAAACATTTACTATTGGTTACCATGAAAAGCCTTTCGATGAACGCGAGCTAGCCAAGCTTATCGCGGATGAATTTCGCACAAATCATCATGAGATCCTTGTAAAGCATGAGTCATTCAATGAATCATTGAATAGCGTTGCCTACCATTTCGATGAACCGTTTGGCGATGCATCGGCAATTGCCACCGGGCAGGTTTCAAAATTTGCTTCGGAAAAAGTGAAAATGATATTGACAGGAGATGGGGGAGATGAGATACTTTCAGGATACAGGATCTACCAGGGAGAAAAATTTGCTGCTCAATACGGTCATTTGCCCGGCTGGGTACGAAAAGGTATTCCCGGCTTTGTTTCACTTATTTCCAAACCCTTCGATGGGTATGCGTTCAATTATTCGCTCAAACGCATCGAAAGGGTGTGTAATTCATCCAATGTTGATTTTAAAAGCAGATTCCTTTCAAAAATTACATCTATCGATATCGACTTTATAAAGCAAATGACACATGACAGGACGAAATACCCGATTGAAGAGTTTTTGGCCGATTTCCTGAAGAACTGTTCTTATAAAGAGCCATTTTATCAACTCATGTATCTTAATCACAAGTTAACGTTACCAGATGATATGCTGGTAAAGACAGACAGGATGAGTATGGCCCATTCAATCGAAATAAGAACTCCATTCCTGGACTACAGGCTGATTGAATACATGGCAAAAGTTGATAAAGATGTCAAGATGAAAAACTATGAACGTAAATCAATTTTACGTCACACCGTGGGGCGTAAACTTCCGAAAGGCATATTAAAAGCTCCAAAAAAAGGATTCTCGGTCCCGCTGAGATATTGGCTTAAAAACGATTCTTTCAAGGAAAAACTCCTGCGCTTAGAAAAAGACATAAACTTTTTATCGGGGAATAAAATGGAGACCATTCTTAAAAAGAATATTACAGGAAGAGAAGATGACGGGAATTTTATTTGGAAATTATTTGTTTTAAGCAAAGCGATAGCTTCATCTGTTTTGCTGCCTGTATGTGTTTTTAATAATGGATAATTGTTCAATAAACGCCATCCGGGCGGCTACGCATCTTAATATTCATAAGAGTGAAAATTATCCTCGTAAACTATAGATACTTTGTATCAGGGGGACCGGAGAGGTATTTGTTCAATATCAAGGAAGTATTGGAAAAGAACGGACACACTGTTGTGCCCTTTAGCATAAAAAATCAGAACAATGTATCCTCTGAATATGAACGGTATTTTATGAAACCTGTTGGTAACGATGCGGTCTATTTCAGCGAGTATAATAAATTCAATATAATAACAACTTTGAAGAGCTTCCTGAGAATGTTTTACTCATTTGAGGCGAAAAGAAAGTTGAGTCAGTTGATCAGGGAGGTTAAGCCGGATATAATTTATGTTTTACATTACCAGAACAAAATTTCTGCAAGCATTTTTGATGCAGCAAAAAAAAGAAGAGTTCCTGTTGTTCACAGGATCTCCGATTTTGGGCTCATCTGTTCAAACGCACTTTTTTACCGGCCAATTCAAAAGGATATCTGTGAGCGATGTTTGAACGGCTCTAAAATGAATGCTGTCATAAATAAGTGCGTTCATGATTCCAGGGTGTATTCTTTTATAAAAGCTGCATCTTTAAAATTTCAGCAAACACTGCAGATCAGGGAAAAAATACAGGCCTTTGTCGTGCCGTCGATGTTTACGATTGAAAAACTTAAGGCGTATGGTCTTCCCCCTTCTAAAATAGCTCATGTGCCTACTTTTTTTAATTTCCAATCGATACCGGGTGCACCTGAAATTTCTTATGAACCATTCGCACTGTATGTAGGCAGAATAGAACCTGAAAAGGGGTTGATGACCTTGATAAAAGCTTTTGAGGGCACGGGATTCAGTCTGAAAATTATAGGATTTTCAAACTCCGGGTTTGACGACGAATTAAAAAATTATTTGATTGGCAAAAATGAGAATATTGAATTTTTAGGGAGAAAATCATTTGCCGAGATCCAGGCCTACCTGGCTAAGTGTTCTTTTACAATTGTGCCGTCGGAATGGTATGACAATTTTCCGAACACTATTCTTGAAAGCTTTGCCTTTCGAAAATGCGTTATTGCAACAAACATTGGCAGTTTAAAAGAAATGGTTTTAGATGAGCAAACGGGGTTGTTATTCAAAATAAAAGATCATCTTGATCTACGTAAAAAAATAACCCGGTTGTTCAATAACGATACTGAATGCCAGCGATTAGGGCTGAATGCATTTACCCGGCTAAGCAGTGAATATTCCGAGGAAGAACACTATACAAAGCTCATCAAAATTTTTTCCTCTGTTATTGAAGGCTATCACACCCGCAATATATCTTTGCAACCGACTTAACCCAAAAACTAAACCTCTGCGAAGAAAGTCGATGATCGATCTTTTTCAGGACAGGGAAAGCAGCAAATATGAAAAAAATCTACATAGCAGGTTGTGGCGGAATGCTGGGTGAGGCATTTTATATGCACTTCAAAGAAGATCATGAGTTGAAATGTACGGATATTGATGTGAATGAAAAATGGCTGAGCTATCTTGATTTTCGGGATTTTAACTCGTACCGGCAGGATGTTTTAGAATTTAAACCCGACTATCTCTTTCACCTTGGTGCATTTACTGATTTGGAGTATTGTGAGATGCATGTGGAAGAGACATATAAGACAAATACTCTTTCCGTTGAAAATGCCTGTTACATTGCAAATGAGTTAGATATTCCACTATTGTATATCAGTACTGCCGGGATCTTTGACGGCAATAAGGAATTTTATGATGATTGGGACAAGCCTAATCCGCTTGGTCACTATGCGAGGTCAAAGTATGCAGGAGAATTGTTCGTAAAAGAAAATGTAAGGGAACACCTCATTTGTCGTGCCGGCTGGATGATGGGCGGAGGACCCGGCAAGGATAAAAAGTTTATCCAAAAATTGATGAAGCAAATCAAAGAGGGGAAAAAAGAACTTTTCATAGTGAATGACAAAGATGGAACACCAACCTTCACTCATGATTTTGCCAGGAATGTGAAAGCCTTAATTGAAACGAAGTACTGGGGATTGTATAATATGGCTTGCGGAGGCCAAACGAGCAGGCTTGAGGTTTGTGAAGAGCTTCTTGATATTTTGCATCTCAGAGAAAGAATTAAGATCACGCCTGTAAATTCAGAATATTATAAGAACGTTTACTTTGCCCAGCGACCTGCCAATGAAAGATTGGTAAATCGAAAACTGGACATTCGCGGACTCAACCTGATGAAAGATTGGAGAATTGCACTTAAAGAATATATTTCTCAATATTACAAGGGCTATTTGGATTAAATGGAAAATTTAAGAATAGCCGCATTTGGCGGTTTTCGTTCTATTCCTCCCAAAGCGGGAGGGGCGGGCGCCGATAAATTTGCTGTTGAATTATACCCCCGTATCGTAAAGAAAGGTTGGCAGGTGGTTGCGTATTGCAGGATCTATCCTGGCGATAAACTGGAAAAGGCCGATAATTACGCGGGAATAACATTGAGATATTTCAAAACCATAAATAAGGCTGGGTTCGATAGTTTTTTCCATTCGTTTAAAGCCACGTTCGACGTCATCGTGCATAATCGCGCTGACGTCATTCACCTTCTAAGTGGCGCGAACAGCATCTGGGCAATTTTTTTACGTCTCGCTGGCAAAAGAGTTATTGTAAGCCAGTTTGCGATGGACTGGAAAAGAGCCAAGTGGCCCTGGTATGGTAAATTATTTTACAGGTTTTCAAACTACATAACAGCCTATCTCCCCAATAAAGTTGTTTTTGACAACGTTTTTACCAGGGAGTATTTTGAAAAGAAATTTAAAAAGAAATATGGGTTCATACCCTACGGTTCAGAAGTACCCGACGTTCCTGAGAACCTGGACGTTTTAAGGCGATTCGATCTTACTCCGGGCGAATACTTTTTGTTCGTAGGCAGGTTCATCCCGGATAAGGGATTGCATTTACTTATTGAAGCATTTCAAAACCTGGAAACAGATAAAAAACTTGTGTTGGTTGGTGGCGATCCAAATCCAGGGAATTACGAATCAATGATCAGGAGCACAAATGACAAAAGAGTCATTTTTCCTGGCTTTATGTACGGCGATGATACAAATTTTCTCATCAAGAATGCTTTCGTTTATGTGCAGCCTTCCCTGATCGAAGGATTGTCGCCGGTCATTCTCACGGTTATGGGTTTGGGCACACCATTAGTATGCTCAGACATTGTTGAGAATTTATTTATAACGGGGGAGAATTCATTTCATTTCAGATCCGGCGATGTGAGGGACCTTCAACGGGTTCTGGAATTTGCTTTAAAAGATTACGCAATTCTTCAACAAAAAGCTATTTTGGGAAGAGAGGATGTGAAACAGAGGTTTAACTGGGATCTCGTATCGGATCAGTACATAGAGTTTTTTACTAAAAATAAAGTTTCATGATAGATGTAGCCTTAATTGGCGCTGGTAAAATGGGTATCTCGCATTTGTCGATTTTGGGTGCACACCCGGATGTTAGAGTAAGCGGAGTGAGCGACACATCCAAGCTGGTTACAGATGTGCTTAAGAAGTTCACAAAGTTTCCAGTTTACCATGATTATGAGCAAATGCTAAACGAAGTGAATGCTGACGCAGTGTTTGTTGCCGTGCCTACAAAGTTTCATGCACCCATGGTTAAAAGACTGCTGGGAGAAAATAAGCATGTGTTCGCAGAAAAACCTTTTTGTTTAACTGCCGAGGAGGGAAAAGAATTGGTTCAGCTGGCGGAAGCAAAAAACCTGGTGAACCAGGTCGGCTATCATAATAAATTCGTAGGAACCTTTCGCGA
>Ga0070683_100000440_pt1 | contig 28884 bp, 28 predicted proteins | sample KBSC713LmetaG_FD_64662 | JGI IMG/M metagenome (GOLD analysis project Ga0070683, IMG submission 64662) | Corn rhizosphere microbial communities from Kellogg Biological Station, Michigan, USA - KBS C7.1-3L metaG | ecosystem: Host-associated > Plants > Roots > Rhizosphere ... | reverse complement strand
CGCTGGACGTTCAGCGAGAAGAATCCGGTGGCGAGAACCAGGACGAAGAGGAACAGGGCACTTCCTGCGGTCATCGACGGGCGCTCCGGGCAGTGGTCGCACGCGTCGCGCGCGCGCGAGCGGAAGCTACCCGGGCGGCATCATCGCAACAACCGACTCCAGGCCGACGACGGCGCCCGCGACCACACTGGCCAGCGGCAGGAAGCAGCGGAACGTCGCGCCGCGATCGGCGTTGTTCTCCGCCTGGATTCGCCCATGGTGCGCGACGACGATCGAACGGCTGATCGCCAGCCCCAACCCCAGCCCCTGCGGCCGATGCGTCACGAACGGGTCGAACACCGTATCGAGCTGACCTTCGGGGATGCCCACGCCGCGATCGCTGATGGCGATCTGCACGCACTCCTCGTCGGCCACCGTCGTGAGCTTGAGCTCGCGCTCGGCCGGCTCGACGTTGCTCATGGCGTCGCACGCGTTGATCACGAGATTGAGGATCACCTGCTGTAACTGCACGCGGTCCCCCAGGACGGGCGGGATCCCCGGCGAGAGCGCCGTGGTGATCGGCATGCGCCGCAGCAGGAGATCGCTGTGGGTCAGGTCGAGGACTTCCCGCGTGACCTCGTTCAGGTCGAGTGGCTGGAGGACGGCGTTGCTCTTCTTGAGGAGCTCGCGAAGCCGGTGGATGACCATCCCCGCCCGCTTGTCACTCTTGATCACGTCGTCCAGCGTCTCGCGCAGCTCGTCCAGGTCCAGCGGCGTCCGATCGAGGAGATGACGCGCCGCCTGGGCGTTGGCGAGGATCGCGGCCAGTGGCTGACTCAGCTCGTGCGCGAGCGCGCCGGACTGCTCGGCCAGGATCAGCACGCGATTCAGATGGGCGAGCTCCTGCCGCTGCGCCGCCGCATCCAGCTCGGCGTGCTTCCGGTCGCTGATGTCCCGCACGATGCTGAGCAGCTTGTCGCTGTCGCACCGGACGATGCAGGCTTCGTAGAAGCGGCGCTCGTGCTGGAGGTCGAGACTGTACTCGATGCGCTCCGGCTCGTTGCTCGCCCGCGCGCGCTCGAAGGCGCGCTCGAAGACCTCGGCGAGCGACGGCGGCAGGATGTCGCGCATGGACTTGCCGAGGAACGTCTCGGGCGGGACGAGGAGCGCCCCGGGATTCTTGACGTGACAGTCGAGATACACCCCGTCCTCGCTGTGCACGAACATCCAATCCGGGATTGCGCGCAGGATGGCGCGGCTCCGCTCCTCGCTCTGACGCAACGCTTCCTGTGACCGATGGTGGTCGATCGCCGCGCCGGCGAGGTCGGCGGCAGTCTCGAGCAGGCGGAGCTCTTCCCGGCAGGGCCCGCGCGCCGCGCTGCTGAACATCGCGAACGAGCCGAGCACCTTCTTCTTCGGCGACAGGATCGGGGCCGACCAGCAGGCGCGCAGCCCGATCGACAGCGCCGCGTCGCGCAGGTCCGGCCACTGCGCCTCACGCTCGATGTCCGCGACGATGACCGTTCTTCCGGTCTGCATCACGATGCCGCACGCACCGACGTGGGGGCCGAGGGGCTGGCCGTCGAAGCGGCTCGAAAATTCTTCGGGAAGGCTCGGGGCCGCCCCCAGCCGCACGTGCACGCCGTCCGCGTCGAGCAGCAGGACCTGACAGGGCATCCTGTCGCACTGATCCTCGATGACGTGCACGAGCAACGTCAGCACCTGGGCGAGCGGTGCCCCGGTAGCAATCATCTCCAGCACCTGGTGCTGGCCAGCCTGGAACGCCTCGACGCGCAGCTGCGCGGAGACGTCGCGCGAGACGGCCTTGAGCTGCACGACCGCGCCATCAGCATCCACGATCGGCATGACGGCAACGTCCCACCACTTCATCACTCCGGCGGGCGTGGTCGTCGGCCGCTGGAACCTCCCGATCGTGCCCGCCTTCGCCCGTGCGATCGCGTCTTCGACGACTTCCCGGTCTTTCTCCTCCCACAGTTCCACCCATCGCCGGCCAAGAAGCGCACGAGGATCTTCCACACCGAGCTGCGCCAGCCCGGCCGGGTTCACGTAGAGGAGTCGGCCGTCGAGCCCGACGATCTTCAGGCAATCGCGATCGCTCTCGATGTCGCACTGCCGCACCTGGCGAAGCCGTCCCGAGGGCAACCCGTTGTGATGCTCCGCGGAAGTATCCGGCGATACCTCCCATTCCCAGGGCCCGATGACGGAAGCATTTGGCTCGTAGCCCGGGATGGAGTCGCTTCGCCGCGACCCCTCCTGCATCCGGCCCCGCTCCACGGCAAAGGCGACGGCCGCGGCGATGACGCCAATGAGCTCCACCTCCTCGTCCTCGAACGTGTGCGGCGCGGCATAGTACAGCATGAACTTGCCGATCACGCGCCCCAGGCTGACCAGAGGAATGAACCCGAGAGCGGCGATCCCTTCGCGCGCGAAGACCGGCAGATACGCCTCGAGCGACGGCTCACGGGTCACGTCGGACACGAGCATGGGCTCAGCGTCCAGCGAATCGGAGCTCCACGGCGAGTGGCCCTGCACGGCGGCGCGATACTCGCTCGACAGGTTGCGCCAGGCCTTGAACCGCATCACGCCGTCGGGATCGAACAGCAGGACGGAGGCACGCGACACGTCGAGGCATTCGGCGAGCGTGTCCAGCGCGGCGCTGTAGACGTCGTCGAGGTCGCGCGCCCGACCGAGCGCGCGGCCAACGGCCAGGCGCACCGCGAGCTGGCGATTCGTCGACGCAGGCATCCGCCGATCTGTATTCACGGGCGCTCTCGTGACTGATGGTCGTCCGCTACCCCAGCGACCGGAAACGTACGTTGGCCCGGGCGCTCGCGCGACTCACTGCACGTTCGCATCACTCGACACCGCTTGCGTGATCGCCGCGATGAGATCGCTTTCGCTGAACGGCTTCGCGACGGTCGGCGTGCCGGCGTGCGCCGCGGCATCGCTCGGCGACGGCCCTCCGTCGCCGGTGATGAACACGATCGGGATCAGGGAGCCACGCAGTCGAAGCCGCTCTCGCAGCTCGAACCCATTGAGCCCGGGCAGCCGGAGGTCGACGATGAGGCAATCCACGTCCGGCGCATCCGCTTCGCACTCCTCCGCCGAAGCGAAGACCCGGACGTCGTGCCCCATTGCGCGCAGCAGACGCCGGAGCGCGGTACGCACGGCTTCATCATCGTCGACGACGGCGAGACTCAAGGGACCTGCGTCAGCCATGGCATCAGGGGTTTCGCCCCGGACGCCGACGACGAACAGCGCGTGAGGCCCCTCGACCGGGCGCCGTCCGGACACGAGGCAATTGTACGTCCGCCGTGCCCGTGTGCAATGGGAACCGCGCGCCGTGGCCGTAGCCGTTACGGTTGACCAGCCAGAGGACGCTCGTGCTTGACAGGCTCGCTCTACAGCTGTAAAACTACAGCTGTAGATCAACCGGAGCGCCGATGCCCGAGCGACACGACATCACCGAGCTGCAGCTGTCCATCCTCCGCATCCTCTGGCAGCGCGGCGAAGCCACGGTGGCCGAGCTGTGGGAGGCCCTGTACGACGAGCGCGGCCTCGCGCAGACCACGGTCGCGACACTCGTCGCCCGACTCCAGCGTAGAGGCATCGTCGCGCGGCGCACGCGTGACCGGCAGTTCCTCTACCGGGCCACGATCACCGAAGCCGACGTGCAGCATTCGATGGTGAGCGAGCTGACCGAGCGGCTCTTCGCCGGCGACCCTGCTGCCCTCGTGAACCACCTCCTCTCGGCGTCCGACATGACCCCGGGCGATCTCGCCCGCGTGAAGCGGATGATCATGAACGCGCGGCCCTCCAAGGGAGACTCGAAATGATCGACACGTTCTCCTCCGCGGCGCTCGCCTGGCTGCTCACCTATCTCATCCACAGCACCGTCCTGCTGACCTTCGCGTGGGCACTGACCCGCGCGCGCAGCTGGTCGCCCGCGTCCGCGGACCTGCTGTGGAAGACTGCACTCATCGGCGGCATGCTGACGTCGACCGCGCAGCTGCGACTGGAGCTCAGGCCGGCCGGCACCGTGTCATTGGTGCCCGCGGTGACTGCCTCGGTGTCGCGACCCCCTGCTCACGAGCCGCGCGCTGCGGCGGCCACGGCGACGGATCCGGAAGCGATCGTGTCTCAGGCTCCCGCGCCGGCGGTTCCTTCGCCCGCCGACGCGCCGTCGCCAGCCACGTCGCCGTCCCTCTCGATGCAGACCGTGGCGGCCCTGATCTGGGCCATCGGCGCCCTTGCTCTCGCCCTGGGGTATGCCGCGCGTCGGTTGATACTCGTCGGCCGCATCGGTGATCGGCGTGCCGTGTCCGACGGACGACTCCTCGCCGAGCTGGAGCAGCTGTCGCGTGAGGCAAAGCTCGGACGTCGCCCGCGGCTCACGGTCACTGCCCGCATCTCCAGTCCCATCGCGCTCGGTGTCCGCGAGATCTGCCTGCCGGAGAGCGCGCTGGAGGAGCTCGATCTCGAGGAGCAGCGCGTCATGCTCGCGCACGAGCTCGCACATCTCGCGCGGCGCGATCCCCTCTGGCTCGCCTTCGCGAGCGTGGTGGAGCGCGTGCTGTGGATCCAGCCGCTGAACCGCGTGGCGCGGCGGCGGATCGCGACCTCGGCCGAGTATCTGTGCGACGAGTGGGCCGTTCGGCGCACCGGCTCCGGCGTCGCCCTCGCGCGCTGCCTCGCCCAGGTGGCGGAGTGGATCCAGACGTCGCCGCTGGGGGTGCCGGTCGCCGGCATGGCGGAGGAGCGCTCGCTGCTCGTCTCGCGCGTCGAGAAGCTGCTCGCCGGTGCGAGACAGGATTCGCGTTCGCGCGGGGTGCTCGCTGCAGGCTCGTTCGCCGTCGTGCTCGCGACGATCGCGCTCGTCCCCGGCGTCACGGGCCGTGCGGCCAGCGCGACGGAGCCCTACGGCATGCCCGACCAGCCGGCGGCGCCGCGCGCATCGAAGGCTGGGGAGCCAACGCCGGACGCGCGCGCCGCGAGCTCGGCGCAGGACGAAGTGAAGAGTGCTGCGCCGGCCGAAACACAGCAGGCCAGCGCCGACACGGCCGTCGTACTCGCGCTGATCGGCCGATTGAAGGACGAGGACGCCGACGTACGCGCCGCCGCCGCCGAGTCGCTCGGGAAGCTGGAGGATTCGCGTGCCGTGCCCGGGCTCATCGCTGCGCTGTCTGACCGCGAGGCGAAAGTGCGCGCCGCCGCTGCGGAGTCGCTCGCGAAGTTCACCGATCCGCGCGCGCTCAGCGCCCTCTCGGCGCTGCTCGCCGATCCGGAGACGGAAGTGCGCAAGCAGGCGCTCGAGGCGCTGACCGAGTACGAGTCCGGCGTTCCCACGGCGAACATCGTTCGCCTCCTGTCCGATCCGGACGCCGACCTGCGGCACAGCGCGGCCCACGCACTCGGACACTTCGGGGATCGGTCGGCCGGCGCGGCGCTCGCGCCGCTCGTGCGCGATCCGTCCCCCGACGTGCGTCAGGCGGCGATCGAATCCATCGCTGATCTGCACGACGTGTCGCACGCCTCCGTGATCGTGGCGGCGCTGGGCGACGCGAACGCCGACGTTCGCCAGCAGGCGCTGGACGCGGTCAACGACCTCAAGGTACCCATCGCCGACGCGACGCTGCTCGTGCTGCTGCGCGATCCCGACGCCGACGTCCGCGCCCGCGCCGCCGAGCTGGCGGGTGAGCGCTCGTCCGTCGCGGCCATCCCATCGCTGCGCCGATTGATCGACGACGAGAACCACGACGTGCGCGAGAACGCGATCTCGGCACTCGCCAACATCGGTGACGACGCGGCGGTGGCGGCACTCCGCGCGGGGCTCGCCTCCAAGGACGCCAAGGTTCGGCGGGCCGCAGCCGAAGCCCTCGGCGACAGGAGACAGTGATGATGCGCGCCCTCACGATGACGGTGGTCTCCGCCGCGCTGGGTGCCGGCGCGATCGGCGCCGCCGTCACGCTCAAACCGGCAGTGACATCGACCGAGTCGGCGGTCGATCACGATCGGCGCCCAGGCCCCGACTCGGGGCGCGTCGCGATCCTCCTCGACGCGCTCGGCAAGACGGATCCCGTCGTCTGCGAGCTGCTCGGCGACCAGATCGGCAACTTCTGGAACAGTGGCGAGCGCGGTGGCGTCGGCCGGTTGGCCGCGACGCCTGCCTCGCTCCAGGCGGCGAAGGATTCCATCGGCGGCCGCATCACGGATCCCCGCGCGATCGACCGACTCGTGAGCGAGCTGAGTGCGCCGAATCCCTGCGTGCGCCGCGTTGCGAGCAAGATGCTCGGCAACAGTGCGATCACTGCGAGCCGGTTGCGCGCCCTGCTCGGGGATGGCTCGCCGACCGTGCGTGAGGCCGCCGCGCATGCCGCTGGCGTCGGCGAGGTGCACGACGTACGCGCTGCGCTCGAAGGCTCGCTCGGTGATCGCGACGCCAGCGTCGCCGCGATGGCGGCATGGGCGCTCGGCGAGATCGAGGATCGGTCGTCGATCCCCGCGCTGGTCAGAACGATGAGAGGTGGCGAGCCGCGCGTGCGACTCGCCGCCATCTGGGCGCTCGGCCAGATCGACGACAAGAGCGCCGCCAGCGAGGTGATTCCTGCGCTGCGCGATGCGAGCGCCGTCACGCGTGCCATGGCGGCGGATGTCCTCGGCGAGCTGGAGAATCCCGCCAGCATCGCACCGCTCGAGCGTGCGCTCGCCGACGATTCCGATGCGCGGGTGCGCGAGGCCGCCGCGAAGGCGCTCGGGGAGCTCAGCGCGGCATCATCGGCAAACGTGCTCGGTCGTGCCCTCACCGATTCCGACATCGCCGTGCGACGCGCGGCCGCCGAAGCGCTCGGCGAGTTGGACGATCTCCACAAAGCGCCGCCGGGGCTCGTCGCGGCGCTGCAGTCGAACGACGCCGAGCTCCGTGAACATGCCGCGAGCGCGCTCGCCGAGATCGCCGATCCGGCGACGGCGTCGGCACTCGTCGGCTTGTTGAGCGACACGAATCGCGACATCCGCAAGCATGCCGTCGAAGCGCTCGGAGAGATCGGGTCGCCCGTCGCCGTCAGTGGGCTGACGCGCGCCCTGCAGGACCGGGACGCCGAGGTCCGGCGCGCGGCGGTGGAAGCGCTGGGCGAGTCGAAGGAGCGGAACTAGCGAGATCGAGTCGCTATCGGCACTCGCCACCTGGCAGCGGGATCCGCTCGCCGTCGCTGGCGGCGGTGCCGAAGCGCGGCGTGCCGTCGGGCGCCCACTGGAAGCGCTGCATCCGCACGCTGCGCTTCCACCCCGGCGTTGGTGAATCCTTGGAGTGGTACACGATCCACTGCTCCGACTCGCCGGGGGTCGTCACGAAGCTGGCGTGTCCGACCCCGAACACGCCGACGTTGCCGGTGAACACCGGTCCCGTCTTCGTCCAGCTCCGCGGGTCGAGCGGGTTGGCGGAGGTGTCGCGCAGACGAAGCTGACCGAGCGCGTACTCCTTGAGCCACGAATCACGCGTGGAGTAGATGAGGAAGACCTCGCGACCATGGGGCAGAAGCTCCGGTCCCTCCTGGAGGTCGAGCTCGGGGCCACGCTCCCATTCGGCATCGGGTGCGCTGAGGAGCACGCGATTGGCCGCGATCGTCCACGGATTCTCCATCGGCGCGATGTAGAGCTGCTGCGGCGTCTTGTCCGTCGCGGCGTTCTGCGCCCAGCCCGACCACACGGCGTAATGGCGTCCGCCGATCCGTCCGACGGTGAGATCGATCGACCAGCGGTCGCCGCCGCCCGTGCCGACGCTGTCACCGGTGTAGAGCATGCCGCGATCGACGTACGGCCCGAAGGGATCATCGCCGGTCGATTGCAGCACGCCGGCGTGCTGACTGGTGAACGGCGGGCCGCTGCGCCCACCGGCGTAGTAGATGTACCACCGGCCATCGATGTGGTGGAGCTCGGGCGCCCAGATGTTGGTGCCGTTCCACCCCGTGTCCGGCGCGGTCCACACCGCACGCGGCGGCGCGGTGATCACGTCGGTGAGACGGTTCGCGCTGGAGACCCAGATGCGCCGATCCTGCGACTTCACGTAGTAGTACGTGCTATCGCGTCGCACGACCCACGGATCGGCGCCCGCCGCGAGCGGATTGGCGAAGCTGCACGCCGACGCGGCGGCCGGCGACGACGCCACCGTAGCAGGGCGCGCGCAGCCGATTGCAAGCGACGCGACGGCGACCAGCGCCCAACACCGCTGCGGTGCAGAGCGAACCGGCGCGCTGGGTGTCACGCCGGCTCGTGTCTCAGTGGTGCTTTCGCGCGTCCGCGACGGCCGCGGTCAACGCGGGGACGATCTCGAGGACGTCGCCGACGATCCCGTAGTCCGCGACCTTGAAGATCGGGGCGTCCTTGTCCTTGTTGATCGCGACGATCGTCTTCGACGTGCGCATGCCGGCGAGATGCTGGATCGCGCCGGAGATGCCGACGGCGACGTACAGCTGCGGGCTCACCTGCCGTCCCGTCTGGCCGATCTGATCGCTGTGCGGACGCCAGCCCTCATCGGTGACGGCGCGCGTCGCCCCGACCGCCGCGTTGCCGAAGGCGTCGGCGAGCGCTTCGACGAGCTTGAAGTTCTCGGCGACCTTGAGCCCGCGCCCGCCGGCGACGATGATCGGCGCCTCGCCGAGGTCCGGGCGTCCTTTCCCGCCCTCGACGACTTCCTTCACGACCACGCGCGCCGCGGCAGGATCCGCCGCGGGCTCGATGCGCTCCACGCGTGCGCTCCTCGGCGCGTCCTTCGCCGTGAACGCGCCGGGCCGCACGCTGAGCACGACGGGCGAGCCACTGAGCGCGAGCGTGAGGATCACCTTGTTCGCGTAGCCGGGGTGCTTCACGACCACCGTGTCGCCGTTGACCGCGATCTCGGTCACGTCGGCGGCGATCGGCGCGTCGAGCTTCGCGGCCAATCGCGGGCCGAGGTCGCGCCCTTGCGACGAGAAGCCGAGGACGACCGCGCGATAGCTCCCCTGCTTCGCGCGGTCGGCCACCGTGGCGGCGATCGACTCGCGCTCGAAGGTGGCGAGCGCCGGATTCTCCACGACGTACACGACGTCGGCGCCATGCGCGCCGAGCTGCTCCGCGCCTGCAGCGGCGCCGGGCGCACCCGCGATGAGTGCGTGCACCTCACCACCGCCCGACGCGTCGGCGAGCGCACGCGCCGCCGCGACCGCCTCGAGCGCCACCTTTCGCAGCGCGGTGCCGCGCGTTTCCGCGAAAACGAGCACGTTCGCCATCAGAGCACCTTCGCCTCGGTCTGGAGGAGTCGCACCAGCTCGGGAACGGCCGCCGCGCCTTCACCGATGATGCGGCCAGCGGGACGCTCCGGTGGGAGCTCGGCCTTCTGCACGGTGACGCGCACGGGGCCAAGCTGGGCGGGCTTCGTCTCGAGCGGCTTCTTCTTCGCCGCCATGATCCCCTTGAGCGATGGGTAGCGCGGCCGAGCGATCCCCTCGTCGATCGTGACGACGGCGGGAAGCGCGAACTCCACCTTCTCCGCGGCGCCTTCGAGGTCGCGTGTAGCGGTACCGCGACCATTTGCGATGTCGAGCTTCGACACGGCGGTGACCGCCGGCAGTCCGAGCAGCTCCGCCGTCGCCGTGCCGACGACGCCGGCGGACGTGTCGAAGGCGTGCTTGCCGAAGAGGACGAGATCGTAGCTGCCGTCCTTCAGCTCGGCTGCGAGCGCCTTGGCGACCGCGAGCCCGTCCGCGGGCGCCGCGGCATCCGTCTTCAGCTGCACGGCGCGATCGGCGCCCATGCTCATCGCCTTGCGCAGCGACTCCTGCACGAGGTCCGGCCCGACGGCGACGACGACCGTCTCGCCGCCGCCCGACTTCTCGTTCAACTGGAGCGCGACCTCGACGGCGTAGCCGGCGAAGTCGTCGATGTCGAACTTCAGGCCGGCCTCGTCGATGGCGGCGCCGGAGGGCGCGATCCTGAATCGCGATTCCGAATCCGGCGTGCGCTTGATGCAGACGGCAATTTTCACCGTCGGAGCCCCCATGTGAAAGAATTCACATGAAAGGTAGAGGGCCTCACCGTCTGAAGGTAGAGGCCGCGCCGCACTCGATCAGTCCGCGCCGCGACCCGGGCCGTGGCCGAGCTCCTCGTCGTTGCTCACGATGGCGCCGCCCGAGTTCTGCGTCGCCCCGCCAGGCCGCGCGACCGCGCCCTGCTTCGTCTCGCTCCGCACGTTCTGCCGCGCCCCGCCCGGCGCTCCATGCGGCTCATTCAGCGCCGCGTACGGGCTGTCGTCGCGCTGCTGAGGGAACTCCGGCGTCTCGTGCTCTTCCGCGTTCCGCTTCTCGTCGGACATGGGATCCTCTCGGTTGAAGCCTGAACTAACGGCGCAAGCGAGGTGCCAGAAAACCAAGTGACCGGGTTAAGGTCGTCGGTGAACGGTGACCGCGGGCAGGACGACCGGCGGCACTCACTTGAACGCGTTGAGCCCCGTCACGGCCTGGCCGAGGATCAGCGAGTGCACGTCGTGCGTGCCCTCGTACGTGTACACGCTCTCGAGGTTCTCCATGTGGCGCATCGCCGAATACTCGGCGAGGATCCCGTTCGCGCCGAGCAGGCGGCGCGCCTCGCGCGCGATCTCCGTCGCCACGTTCACGTTGTTCCGCTTCGCGAGCGACACCTGCTGCGGCGTGAAGGTCCCGGCGTCCTTGAGCCGACCGAGATGCAGCGACACGAGCTGCCCCTTCACGATCTCGGTCAGCATGTCGGCGAGGCGCACCTGCTGGATCTGATAGCCTCCGATCGGCCGCTCGAACATCACGCGCGTCTTCGAGTACTCGAGCGCTTCCTCGAAGCAGGCCATCGCTGCGCCGAGCGCGCCCCACGAGATCCCATAGCGCGCCTGCGTCAGGCACATGAGCGGGCTCTTGAGCCCACCCGATTTCGGCAGGATCGCGTCAGCGGGGAGATGCACGTCCTGGAACGACAGCTCGCTCGTGTCGCTCGCGCGGAGCGAGAGCTTCCCCTTCTGATCCTTCGCCTTGAAGCCCGGCGTATCGGTGGGCACGACGAACCCGCGGATCGACCGGTCGCTCGCGTCGCCGTTCGTCTTCGCCCACACGACGGCGATGTTCGCCGTGGATCCGTTCGTGATCCACATCTTGGAGCCGTTGAGGACCCAGCTGCCGTCCCCCTGCTCCTTCGCCATCGTGATCATCCCGCTGGGATTCGAGCCGTAGTCCGGCTCCGTGAGCCCGAAGCAGCCGATCACCTCCCCTCTGGCCATCGGCGGCAGCCAGCGGCGCTTCTGCTCCTCCGATCCGAAGGCATAGATGGGATACATCGCCAGCGCGCCCTGCACGCTCGCGAACGAGCGCACGCCGGAGTCGCCGCGCTCGAGCTCCTGCATGATGAGGCCGTACTGCACGTTGTTCAGCCCCGCGCAGCCGTACTCCTCGGGGAGGTTGGCGCCGAACACGCCGAGCTCGCCCATCTCGGGGATCAGCTCGCGCGGGAAGCGACCCTCGACGTAGGCGTTGCCGATGATCGGGAGGACGCGCTCGTCCACGAAGCGGCGGACGCTGTCGCGGACGGCGCGCTCCTCCTCGCTGAGCGCGCTGTCGATGTCGAAGAAGTCGAGCATGTCTCGCGGGTCGAAGGTGCGCTGCCCGCGAAAGGTAATCAGCCGTCCCGGGCCGCGCGGCGACCGAGCGTCTGCGAGCCTTCCGCCCGGCCGGGCCGCGTGGCGAGCACGCGGCGAGCGTACGGCGCGATCCCCACCTCGCGGGCCTTCGCGCGGAAGGTCGCGCCGTGGTCGATCGTACGACTGGTCTCGTCCTGCCACTGATGCACCATCTCGTGCAGCAGCGTGTGCAGGGCCTCCTCCCAGCCGTGTCGCCGCACGTGCGCGCGGCTGATCGCGATCTCGGCCGGCTCGCCATTCGCCGTGCCCGCCGTGTAGTGCCCGAGCCGGCTCTTCATGCGGCGCGACACGCGGATCGGCACGGGACGCAGCCGGCCATGGAAGTGACGTGCGTTGAAGCGCTGGTGCCAGGCAGCGAGCTTCTCGGCGATGGCGACGTCGTCGGGATGCGTGCGGTCGCGGCGCGCCGGCGCGCGCGCCGCGCGGATGGGATGCGCCACGATCACGCGCTGCGCCGCGCGGCGCTCGGCGCGCGTGGGCCCTTCGACGAAGGTGACGATGGCGCGGAGGACGGGCTCGGGCGCGCCGAGATAGCCCTCGTGCACGCGCAGCTCCTCACCGCCGAAGCTCACCATCACGTTGCGGTTGCGCGTGAGCTTGCACCGGCGCAGCCGCGTCAATCCGAGTCGACGCAGCAGCGCGAGCAGCTCGTCGGCGTTCTTGGGCGCGGCATCCGCCAGACCGAGCTCCAGTTGCGCGATGTCGCGACGCCCGCGCAGCAGGCGCGTCAGCGTGCGAAGCATTTGACCGGCCCCGACGCGAATTCGCCGCTGGCGGCGTTCCAGACGAGCGTGGACACTTCGATGTTCTCCTGCGTGATGCTGATGCTGTTGACGGACGAGGGACGGCCGCCACGCATCCGATTCGACACGGTACCCGCCGTAGAAATAACTGTGCCCTTCTTCGTGTGCTCGATGTAATGGATCGCGTCCTGATGGTCGTGACCGCAGAGCACCAGATCGACCTGCATGTCGGCGAGCGCACCGAGCACGCGCGGCGTGTTCTTCAGCCCGTGGCGCTGCGAGAGCTCGCCCTTCACCGGGTTGTGGTGCATCACGACGACGCGCACGTCGTCGGGCGGTGATTCCGCGAAGACCTGGCGCAAACGCTCCACCTGGGCCCGGCGCACGATGCCGATGATCGAGATGTCGCGAAGGTTCCAGGTGAGCGACTGCCGCACGACGCCGTGCGAGGTGTTCAACCCCGCGAACGTCACGCCGGGAACGCGCAGCACCGGCTCGAGATCCTGGGAGATGTAGCGACGGTAGGTGGCGTACATGTCGCCTTCACGAAAGCCGAAGGGCGACTTCCACCACTGGACGTCATGGTTGCCCGGGATGCAGATGACCTTGCTCACGCGCTCCGCATGGCGGATGAACGCGCGGGCGCGCTGGAACTCGCCCGACCGGGCACGTTGCGAGAGGTCGCCCGAGATGGCGACGACGTCGAAGCGCCGATCCTGGATCAGCGCCTCCATGGCCTCGTACTGCTCGGGGACGGCGGGATGGCCGAAGTGGAGGTCGGAACAGTGGAAGACCGTCGTCGTCACAGCCTGGCGATGATCGCGTCGGTGAACTGGTCCGTCGTCGCCGTGCCGCCGAGGTCGCGCGTCACCGTCTTCCCTTCCCGGATCGTGTCCTCGATCGCGTTCCGGATGCGCTGGGCGCGCGGCTCGTCGGTGAGGTACTCGAGCATCATGCACGCCGCGAGCATGAGCGCGCTCGGGTTGGCGATCCCCTTGCCCGCGATGTCCGGTGCCGTGCCGTGCACCGCCTCGAAGATCGCCCCGCCAAGCCCGATGTTCGCGCCGGGCGCGAGCCCGAGCCCGCCCACGAGGCCGGAGATGAGATCGGACAGGATGTCGCCGAAGAGATTCGTCGTGACGATCACGTCGTAGCGCTCCGGATGGAGCACGAGGTTCATCGCCATCGCGTCGACGATCACTTCCTGGAACTCGATGTCCGCGTACTGCCGCGCGACCATCCGACCCACGTCCAGGAAGAGGCCCGACGAGTACTTCAGGATGTTCGCCTTGTGGACGAGCGTGACCTTCTTGCGCCCGTGCTTCTCCGCGTAGTCGAACGCGTATTTGACGATCCGCTCCGAGCCAGCGCGCGTGATGAGCGCGATGGACTCGGCCGCCGCACGCGGGTCACTGCCGATCTTGATGTAGTGCTCGTTCCCAATGTACAGCCCTTCGGTGTTCTCGCGGATCAGGACGATGTCGATGTTGTCGTAGCGGCCGCCCTTGGCGATCGTGTGCGTCGGGCGCACGTTCGCGTAGAGCTCGAACGTCTTCCGCAGCGCGACGTTGATCGAGCGGAACCCCTCGCCGACGGGGGTCTCGAGCGGACCCTTCAGCGCGACGCGCGTGCGCTTGATCGAATCGAGCGTCTCGTCGGGGATCGGGTCGCCGTAGCGCGTCACCCCCGCCATGCCGGCATACTGTGCATCCCATGCAATGTCCGCCCCGGCCGCCTCGAGAAGACGGACCGTGGCGCTGCTGATGGACGGACCGATCCCGTCTCCGGAGATCAGCGTGACTGGTGTGGGCATTTGGTTGAGAAGCGTGCGATGGTCAGGGCGCGGCGATCAGGTCGCCGAGATGAGCGGCCAGGCTCGAGACGACGTCAGGGGAGAGCGTCGCGGACGGCGCGCTCCGTACGTCGCCGACCCAGCGCACCTCGCTCAACCGTCCATCGAGCAGGGCGAGGCGCAGGACGGCAATTCCCTGACCAGTTCGGTCCTTCTCGAACCGTAGCTCGACGGGGAGGAGCACGATGCGGGCATCGTGCAGCGCGATCATCGTGCGAATCTGGCTCGCGAGCGGCTCCCTGAGCTTGGTCTCCGCCGCGACGTTCGACGCGCGCAGTGGTTCGGCCGCGAGCGAATAGGGATCCACGGCGTACGTCGGGTTGCGCTTCGCCGTCCGGGCGAGGTCGGCCGGGAAGACCCACTGCGACTTCAGCCCGCGCGCGGCGAGCTCCGTGCCGATCGCATCGTCCAGCGTACGCAGATACTCGCGCGTGCGCGGGATCTGGGCGAGCCAGCCGGTCGGATCCGCCTCCTTGATGCGATAGGCGGGGGCGACGATGACGCGCTGCTCGGCGAGCGCGGCGAATGGCCGCACGACGGGCGTCGCCGCCGGAGCCGGCGTCGGAGTTTGGGCCGCTGGCGTGCTGGCGCAGCCGAGCAGCAGCGGGAGACACCAGAGCAGTCGAGGAAGAGTTCGCACGGCCGGTTGGTGGAAGTGCGCGAAAGGTAACCGCCGTGCACGGATGGGGCGAAGCGTCGAGTGCCTTCCGCGCGTGCGAGCGCAACCGTGTTGACCCTCGCGCGTCCGGTCCGCAAGTTGGCCCGCATGTCGACCTCCGTCGTCTCCACTCGGCCGCCGAGCCGTGTCGCCTCCGTGCTCGCCTGGTCGGTCGTCGCCGTCGCCGGTGCCGGCGCGCTCGGCTTCCTCGCCCTCTCGCGCGGCGAGCAGGTCAGCGCGGCCTGGCTGCTCGTGGCGGCGCTCTGCACGTACGCGATCGGATACCGCTTCTACAGTGCGTTCATCTCGGCGCGCATCTTCGCGCTCGACGACGCGCGCCTCACCCCCGCCGAACGTCTGAACGACGGCCGCGACTTCGTGCCGACGAATCGGTGGGTCGTCTTCGGCCACCACTTCGCCGCCATCGCCGGTCCGGGCCCACTCGTCGGCCCGACGCTCGCCGCCCAGTTCGGCTATCTGCCGGGCGTGCTCTGGATCGTCGTCGGCGTCGTGCTCGGCGGCGCGGTGCAGGACATGGTCATCCTGTGCGCGTCGATCCGCCGCGACGGGAAATCGCTGGGCCAGATGGCGAAAGAGGAGATCGGACCCGTTGCCGGATTCACGGCGCTCGTCGCCGTGCTCGGGATCATGATCGTCCTCATCGCCGTGCTCGCGCTGGTCGTCGTGAACGCGCTCAAGTCGAGTCCCTGGGGCACCGTGACGATCGGCCTCACGATCCCGATCGCGATGCTGATGGGCATCTACATGCGCTGGATCCGGCCGGGCCGCGTGCTCGAGGCGACGGCGATCGGGATCGTCCTCCTCGTCGTCGCGCTGTACGCGGGACGCTGGGTCGCCGAGCAGCCGGCGCTGGCGTCGACGTTCACGCTGAGCGGCCAGACGCTCGCGCTCCTCGTGATGGCGTACGGCTTCGCGGCGTCCGTCGTCCCGGTCTGGCTGCTGCTCGCGCCGCGCGACTACCTGTCGGCGTTCGTGAAGATCGGGGTCGTCGTCGCGCTGGCGATCGGCATCCTGATCGCGCTGCCGCCCCTGCAGATGCCCGCCCTCACGCAGTTCACGGACGGCACGGGCCCGATCTTCGCCGGTGCGCTCTTCCCCTTCGCGTTCATCACGATCGCATGCGGCTCGATCAGCGGGTTCCACGCGCTCATCGCATCCGGCACGACGCCCAAGCTGCTCGAGCGCGAGCGCGACGCGCGGTTCATCGGCTACGGCGCGATGCTCATGGAGTCGTTCGTCGCCGTGATGGCGCTCATCGCCGCCTGCGCCCTCACGCCGGGCGTCTACTTCGCCATCAATGCGCCCGCCGCTGCGCTCGGCCCGTCGGTGCAGACCGCGGCCGAAGCGGTCGCGAAGTGGGGGTTCGTCGTCACCCCCGCCGAGCTCGAACAGCTCGCGAAACAGGTCGGCGAGACCTCGCTCCTCTCGCGCACCGGCGGCGCGCCAAGCCTCGCTGTCGGCATGGCGCATCTGTTCTCGCACTCGCTCGGCGGCAGCGGCGCGATGGCGCTCTGGTATCACTTCGCCCTCATGTTCGAGGCGCTGTTCATCCTGACGACGCTCGACGCCGGCACACGCGTCGGTCGGTTCATGGTGCAGGACCTCGGCAGTCACCTGTGGAAGCCGATCGGGCGCACGGGGTGGATGCCGGCCGTCTTCCTCTCCAGCGCCGTGATCGTGGCGATGTGGGGCCACTTCCTCTGGCAGGGGGTGATCGATCCGCTCGGCGGCGTGAATACGCTGTGGCCCCTGTTCGGCATCTCGAACCAGCTGCTCGCCGCCGTCGCGCTCTGCGTCGGCACGACGATCATCGTGAAGATGGGGAAGGCGCGGTACGCCTGGGTCACACTACTCCCGCTGGCCTGGCTGACGCTCGTCACGATGTCGGCGTGCCTCGCGAAGATCTTCTCTCCGCAGCCGCGGCTCGGGTTCCTCGCGCACGCGCACATGCTCCAGGCGTCGCAGGCGGCAGGCACGCTGCCCGCGGGAGTGAAGACCGCCAGCGACCTCGCGCGCATGGTCGCCAACGACTATCTCGACGCCGCAGTGACGGTGTTCTTCGCGCTCTCGTTCATCGTCGTGCTCGCCGACAGCGCGCGCGAGTGGTTCGCCGTGATCAGCGGCGCCAAGGCGCCGCGCTCGACCGAAGTGCCGTTCGTGCAGCGTCCCGCCGTGGCGGGAGACTGAGATGCGTTTGCTCTCCTCTTCGCTCGCGGCGCGCGTCGCCGACGTCGGCTCCCTGCTCCGACGCATCATCGGCGCACCGGACTACGAGTGCTATCTCGCGCACCTCGCGGCGCACCACCCGGAAGTGACGCCGCTCTCGCGCGACGCGTTTGCCCGCGACGCGCTCGCGCGCCGCTACGACCGGCCCGGCAGCCGCTGCTGCTGACCGCCGCTCGTCGCGGCGAGCAGTCCGACCGCCGCGACGAGCGCGAGGATCGCGCCCATGAAGAACGCCGTCGCCGGGCCGTAGCGATCCCAGACGAAACCGAACATCAGCGACGCCGGCAGCGCGCCGAGACCGATCGCGAGGTTGTACCAGCCGTACGCCGTCCCGCGTCGTTCCAGCGGGACGAGATCCGAGATGAGCGCGCGCTCGGAGCCCTCGGTGAGCCCGAAGAACAAGCCGTACACACCGAACAGCGCCCACGCCTGCCAGGCGGTGTGTGCGAGGCCGAACGCGAGATACACCGCCGCGTAGAGCGTCCACCCCGCGATGAGCGTCCGCTGGCGCCCGATCCGGTCGGAGAGCGCTCCGCCGGGGACGTTCGACGCCGTCTTCACGAGGTGCAGCGCGGCCCAGAGGATCGGTGCCAGCGCGACCGGCACGCCGAGCTGATTCGCGCGCAGCAGGAGAAAGGCGTCGGTCGAGTTGCCCAGCGTGAAGACGAAGATCACGGCGAGCACGCGCCAGAATCGCGCGCCGAGTGGGACCGAGAGATCGGGACCGGATTTGGCCGGCGCGTGCGTGTCGCGCCGGATGTCACGCACGCCGAACGCCACCACGAGCACGGCGAGCGCGCCGGGAATGGCCGCGAGCCAGAACACGGTGCGCAGCTCGGCGATCTTCCAGGTGAGCACGGCGAACGCGATCAGGGGACCGACCACGCCACCGGCATTGTCCGCCGCGCGCTGGACGCCGAACGCGCGGCCGCGAATGGTCGGATCCACCGATTCGGCGATCAGCGCGTCGCGTGGCGCGTTGCGGATCCCCTTCCCGACACGGTCAGCGACACGAATCCCGAGGACCTGTACGGCGCTCGTCGCGATCGCCACGAGCGGGCGCATCGCGGACGCGATGAAGTAGCCCCAGAACACGAGCGGCTTGCGCTTCTGGACCCGGTCGGACCACCACCCGCTCGCCAGCTTGAGCAGCGCCGCCGTCGTCTCCGCCGCCCCCTCGATCGCGCCGATGAAGCTGGCGTTCGCACCGAGCACGGTGGTGAGGAACGCCGGCAGGAGCGGATAGATCATCTCGCTCGAGACGTCCGTCAGGAAGCTCACCGCGCTGAGCGCGAAGACGTTCCGTCCGAGCTTCGGCCGGTCGGTAGCAGACATGGAAGAGGGACGTGGTGGTCGGCCGAGGTCGCTCGTCGACGGGCGACGCGGAGGCGCATTGCATACAGCCCGTGGCACCTTGCGCCACGGGCCGGCAACCAGCGATAGATAGCGGATGAGCGCCCGCGAAGTGACCTCGTCCGCCATGATGGCCGATCTGTTCGCACGCCTCGCGCCGGTGCGTGCGCGCCTCGCGGCCGCCGACGATCGCGTCGTCGACACGCAGATCGTGCTCTCCGAGATCCCCGCCCCGACCGGCGCCGAGCAGGCGCGTGGCGAATGCGTTGCCGCCCGCTTCCGCGCCCTTGGGCTGGAAGACGTTCGCACCGACGACGTCGGCAACGTCATCGGCGCGCGACGCGGCACGAGCGACGAGGCACCGGTCCTCGTCTGCGCGCATCTCGACACGGTCTTTCCCGAAGGCACGCCCGTCTGCGTGGCGCGCGACGGCGTGCAGCTCGCCGGCCCCGGGATCGTCGACAACTCGCGCGGGCTCGCGGCCATGCTCGCGCTCGCGGAAGCGATCGACGGCGCGCGCGTGCGCACGCATCGCCCGGTCATCTTCGCCGCCACGGTCGGCGAGGAGGGGATCGGCGACCTGCGCGGCGTGAAGCATCTCTTCGCCCGCCTCGACGCGGCACCGGCCGCGTGCATCGCGCTCGACGGCGCCGGCGACGACCGCATCGTCCATCGCGCGCTCGGCGCGCGCCGCTTCCGCGTCACCTTCCAGGGGTGCGGGGGCCACAGCTGGTCCGCCTTCGGCACGCCCAACCCGGTGCACGCCGCAGGGGCGTCCACGGCGAAGCTCGCGGCGCTGCCGCTGCCCCTCGTCCCGCGCACCACCCTCTCCGTCTCGCGGATCGGCGGCGGCATCAGCGTGAACGCCATCCCGACCGACGCCTGGCTCGAGATCGACGTCCGCTCCTCCTCCGCCGACGCGCTCGCCGTCTGCGCGAGCGACATCGAGCAGTGCGTCCGCGCCGCCGTGCGCGAGGAGAACGCGCGGCGCGCGTCGGGGATGCCGCTGCTCGACTACACGATCTCCACGATCGGCGACCGTCCCTGCGGCGAGCTGCCGTCGGATCATCCGCTGGTGCGCGCCGCCGCCGACGCGACGCGCGCCATCGGCCGCTCGCCCGAGCTGGCCACGGCCTCCACCGACGCCAACGTCCCGATCAGCCTCGGCGTCCCGGCGATCGCGATCGGTGCGGGGGGACGCGGCGGTGGCGTGCACACCGCCAGCGAGTGGTACGACAACACCGACGGCACGCTCGGCGTCGCACGCGCCCTCACCGTCGTCGTGTCCGCCGCGCAGCTCGCAGTCGCGGTGTGAGCGCACGCACCGCTCGCGTCGCGCTGGCGGCGATCCTGCTCGCCGCGGCATGTGCCCGCACGACCGCGACGACGTCGGGGCGTCCGGCGCCGCGCCGATATCCCGTCGTCCCCGCCGCGGCCGCCGCGAGCGCGCTGCCGACGTCCATCCCTGCGCCACCGCCGGAGCGCTGGCTCGGACTCCTCGGCGAGTACGGCGACGGGCCGCTCTGGCGCATCGTCGCCGAGCAGGACGGACATCTGCAGCTCGTCGACAGCGCGCTCCACGTCACGCGCCTCGTCGAGCGTGGCGACGCACGCTTCGTCACCGAACCGGCAGGCGAACGGGCGGACTTCGAGCGCGATGCGACCGGCCACGGCACGGCACTGCTGCTCGGCAGCGCGCGCCTCCCTCGCAACGAGATCGAGCCGCGCGCCGGCACGAATCAGCTTCGCATCAAGCCGCTGCGGCCGGTCGACGAGCTACGCGCCGAAGCGCTGGCCGCGGCGCCACCCGCCGAGGCCGGCCCGTTCAAGCCGAACGATCTCGTCGAGCTCGTGAAGCTCGATTCGACGATCCGTCTCGAGATCCGCTACGCGACGACGAACAACTTCCTCGGCACGCGCTTCTACGACGAGCCGCGCGCGTTCATGCAGCGCCCAGCGGCCGAGGCAGTCGTACGCGCGAACCGCGCGCTCCGCCCGTTGGGCTACGGCCTGCTGATCCATGATGCGTACCGCCCGTGGTACGTGACGAAGATGTTCTGGGACGCGACGCCGCCCGACACGCGCTGGCTCGTCGCCGATCCGGCGCAGGGATCGCGGCACAACCGGGGCGCGGCCGTCGACCTCACTCTGTACGATCTCGCGACCGGGCGACCGATCGAGATGCCGAGCACGTACGACGAGAGCACCGAGCGCGCCTACGCCGACTATCCCGGCGGGACGTCACGCCAGCGCTGGCACCGCGCGCTCCTGCGTCGCGTCATGGAAGCCGAAGGGTTCAGGGTGAATCCGCAGGAGTGGTGGCACTTCGACCACGACACGTGGCGGTCGTACGGCATCAACAACGTGCCGTTCGACAAGATCCCTCCGACGCACTAGCGAGAATCGCTAGGCGCGCAGCCCCTCGGCGCGCTCCAGCAGCAGCGCACGCTCCCGCTCGTTTCGCGTGAGCGACGCCGCGCGCTCCAGCTCGGAGCGTGCCTCCATCGGGCGGCCCAGCTTGATCAACAGGTCCGCGCGCACGGCGGGGAGCAGGTGATAGTTCCGGAGCGCTGGTGCGTCGCGCAGTGAATCCAGCAGGTCCAGGCCGAGCGAAGGTCCGAACGCCATCGAGACGGCCACGGCCCGATTCAGCTCGACGATCGGCGACTGCGTGAGCTCGGACAGCTCGCGATACAGCTCGGCGATGCGATGCCAATCCGTCTCGGCCGCGGTGCGCGCACGGGCGTGACAGGCGGCGATCGCCGCCTGCAAGGTGTACGACCCCCGCGACTCGGTGAGCGATTCGGCACGCGCCAGTGCGGCGAGCCCACGCGCGATCAACAGTTGGTCCCATCGCCCGCGATTCTGGTCCAGCAGGAGGATCGGCTCGCCGTTCGGCCCCACGCGCGCGTTGGCACGCGACGCCTGGATCTCCATCAGCGCGACGAGCCCGTGGACCTCCGCCTCCGTCGGCACCAGCCCGGCGAGGATGCGGCCCAGGCGCAGCGCGTCCTCGCACAAACCCGGGCGCAGCAGCTCGTCGCCCGCCGTCGCCGAGTAGCCCTCGTTGAAGACCAGATAGATCACCTGCAGCACCGACGCGAGGCGCGAGTGGAACTCCGCGCCGCGCGGGACCTCGAATGGCACCTTCGCGTCGGAGAGCGTGCGCTTCGCCCGGACGATGCGCTGCGCCATCGTCGGCTCCGGCACGAGAAAGGCGCGCGCGATCTCGTCCGTGGTCAATCCGCCGAGCAGCCGGAGCGTGAGCGCGACGCGCGCTTCCGTCGAGATCACCGGATGGCAGGCGGTGAACATCAGCCGGAGCAGATCGTCGCCGACGTGGTCGTCGAGGGCCGCGTCGAGGTCAGGCACCTGCGACTCCTGCAGCGACTCCAGCTCGTGCCCGAGCTGCTCGTGCTTCCGCTCGAGCATCGCCCGCCGGCGAAGCTGGTCGATCGAACGGTGCTTCGCCGTGGCCATGAGCCAGGCGCCCGGATTGTCGGGCACGCCGGTGGTCGGCCAGCGCTCGAGCGCCGCGAGGAGCGCATCCTGCGCGAGATCTTCGGCGAGGCCGACGTCGTGCACGATGCGCGCGAGTCCGGCGATCAGCTTCGCCGACTCCATCCGCCAGACCGCCTCGATCACGCGATTGATGTCCGTGGTCGTCACGGGTAGCAATCAGATCGCACGGGCCGAGTGATGCAAGGAGTCGTCTCATACCGGTGCGTCGTTCGACGCGACGCGAGATCGACATGAACTGCCGGAAATGCACGACGCCCCGCGATCGGTGTGATCGCGGGGCGTCGGCCTCGGGCGCTGCGGCGGTTCAGCGTCCCTGGGTCTTCGCCAGCTCGTGGATCCGGTCCAGGCTCTCCACCACTTCCGGCGTGACCGCGTCCCCGAAATCCTCCATGGTGATGACCTGGCGGATCTCGATGTTCGTCTTGCCGCCGAAGCTCGGATTGGGCGCCCGTCTGGCCCACTCGACGGCTTCCTCGAGCGACTTCGCCTGGATGATCCAGAATCCCGAGATGAGCTCTTTCGTCTCGGTGAACGGGCCGTCGACGACGGTCTTCTTGTCGCCGTCGAAGTAGACGCGCGCCCCTTTGGCGCTGGAATGGATCCCCTCGGCCGCGATCAGGACGCCCTCCCTTACCAACTCCTCGTTGTACTTCTGCATCTCGAGGATCTGCTCGGGCTTCGGCATCACGCCGGCTTCGCTCTCCGCGGTCGCCTTCACGATCATCATGAATTGCATCGTCGTGTTCCTCTCGGTCGGATGTTGGAGCCGGGCGTCCGGTCCGTTCGGCCGGTCCCAATCCCTCGCTCTACACTGGCGTCGAACGAGCCGACCGGAAATCGACAGGGCCGGCAAAGATTGCTCGAAGGTGCCTCACGCCCCTCACGAATCGGGGCGGAGATCATGAATGTCGCCCACCCTGCACCGGGCGAGCTCGCTCCGTGCCGCCAGCCAGCCCTGCGCGGCAGCACGATCGTTCTGCGTCGCCTGCGAGGCCTCGCTCTCCACCTCGAACCGGAGCTGCGCGCCAAGTCGCTGCTCTCGTGCACGCAGTCCGCGCCCGTCGAGGAAGGCGGCCCACTCCGCACGCAGCGCCGCGAGCCGGTCGGCGGCGAGGCCAGGTGCCGGCTCGAGGTCGACGACGAAGCCGAGCGCGGGACAGGGAGCGCTCACGGTGCCGCGATCACGCCTGGGTCGCCGACCCGCCCCGACCTCCGCGCAGCAGCGCGAGGACGCTGACGACGCCGGCAACCGCCAGCACGGCCATGACGATCAGGACGGTCGTATCGGGCATGCGATTGTGGTGTGTGATCTGATGCAGCATCGGCGCGTGCAGCCCCAGCAGGAACCACACGAGGGCACTGGCCAGCACGGTCGCTTGGTAGGAGCGCTCGGACATGATCCTCTCCGCGAGTGAGCGAGCTCCGAACGTACCGGCGCCCCCAACGTCGCGGGAGAGGCGAGGCTCAGCCCTCCCGCTCCCGCACGCTGCGCAGCAGCTCCTCGTGCCGCCAGGCCGGGCCCGCGCCGAAATCTTCCGCCTCGTAGAGCTGGCGCAGCTCGAGCTCGACCTCGCCATCGCCGTCGAGCACCGGCCACTTCCGCAACCACTCGAGCGCCTCCTCCTTCGAGCTCACCTGGATGATCGAGTAGCCGGCGACGAGCTCCTTCGACTCGGCGAACGGCCCGTCCACGATCGTCGGCCTGCCCCGGTGGAATTTCACCTTCGCGCCGTCGCGCGACGGGCGCAGGCCGTCGCCGGCGAGCATGACGCCCGCGCGCACCATCTCCTCGTTGTACGATTGCATCGCGTCGACCAGCTCGGGCGACGGCATCACGCCCGCTTCCGTCTGCGGGTCCGCCTTGCGAATGACCATGAAACGCATCCGTCCAATCTCCAGAAAGGGTTCACCAGGGCGACGAACGACGCCCCACCGAATCGACACCGACCGGTCGATGGGTCAGACATTGGGGTCGGACCCCGAGGGCGTAACCCGAGGGCTCTGACCCCTTGGCGTCGTGGAGTCTAACGCCAACGACCAAGGGGTCAGACACCGCAGGTGTCTGACCCCGGATCTGACCCCAAGTCTGGCCTCTGCTTCTGGTGGCCCGAATGCCAGTCTCGCTACCGCGTACTCGCTACCCGCAGTTGCCGTTCGTCAGTCGCCTCGAACCTCTGCGTGATCCGACAGCGTCACCTCCCCGCGGAGTCCCTCGATCACCACCTCGTCCCCGATCAGCGAGTTATGGAGCGTCGAGTGCTTGATCGTGCACTTCGCGCCGATGATCGTGTCGGTGAGCGTCGAGCCTTCGACGCGGCTCCCCTTCCCCAGCGTCACGTTCGGGCCGATCGTCGCGTTCGACAGCATGACGTCGTCCTCGATGTAGACCGGGTCGTGGATCGTCACGCTCGCCTCGACCTGCTTCGGCCGCCGCGCGGCCCCCTTCTCGAGCACGATCTTGTTCGTCTCGAGCAGCGTATCGAGCTTGCCGGCGTCGTACCACCCTTCGACGTCCACCACCTTCAGCTTGGCGCCCTTGTCGATCATGTACTGGAAGGCGTCGGTGAGGTAGTACTCGCCCTTGTTCTTCGGCTGCGTGAGGACGTGGTCGATCCCCTCGTAGAGCAGCTTCCAGTTCTTCACGTAGTACAGCCCGATGTTCGCGCGCTTGGAGATCGGCGTCGACGGCTTCTCGACGATCTTCGTCATGTTACCGTCCTTGTCGGTGACGACCACGCCGAAGCGCTGGTAGTCCTCGACCTCCTTCACCCAGATGATCCCGTCGGCGTCGGTGTTCTTGATGACCGAGAGGTCCGTCTCGAAGATCGTGTCGACGAAGATGATCAGGACGTCCTGGTCGACGTACGGCTGCGCGAGCTTGACCGCCCCCGCCGTGCCGTCCTGTACCACCTGCTCCACGAACACGGCGGGCAGCGAGAACTGTGTCTTCGCGTACTGCTCGACCTTCTCCTTGAGGTGCCCCGTGACGTAGATGACCTGATCGACGCCGCCCAGTCGCTCGAGATCCTCGAGGATGTAGGCCATCACCGGCTTGCCGGCGATCTTCAGCATCGGCTTCGGCACGAGATGCGTGTGCGGCCGGAGGCGCGTCCCTTTGCCGGCCAGCGGGATGATCACTTTCATGGTGCGCTCGTTCCCTCGCGTCCGTAGCGGTCCTTGAGGCGCACGACGTCGTCGAGATGCGGTGTGCTCGCTTCCAGCACGTCGCAGTCGGTGACGGCCTCGATGTAATGGATGGTTCCCGGCGTGATCCGGAACGCTTCACCCTTGGTGAGCCGCTGGTCCTGCAGCTCGTCGCTCCCCTCCAGCTGCACCCAGTACTTCATCTCCCCGTTGAGCAGGTAGACGGTTTCGTCTTTCACGTTGTGGTACTGCACGGAGAGCGACTGCCCCGCCTTCACGTGCAGGATCTTGCCGACGTACAGGTCGTTCGAGGCCCAGATCGTCTCGTGACCCCATGGCTTGGGGACCGTGCGTACCGGTGTGCGACCGCTCATGGCGTGGGTGCGAGAGAAGCGAGTGTGCGGGCGCGGGTGCAAGGAGCGCACCGGGCCCGGCGCGAGCGAGCACAATATGTCCCGCCCCCATCCGTCACGGCACCCCCGCGCGCCGCTTGACCCCGGCGATCCCGCTGCGTATTCCCATCGGCCGGATTTTTGCCGCTTCTGTCCGTCACCATTCAGCCAGGAAGATCCCGTGTCCGCTGGTATCACCTCTCGTTTCACACGCGGCGGTGTCGCCGCGCTGCTCATCACCGCGGCGGCGTGCTCCAAGGGCGGCGAGGCCGGCGCGCCTCGCGACACCGCCACCGGAAGCCAGGCCGCGAACGCGGCGCCTCCGGCCTGCACCACCGGTACCGCCGATCTGACGCTCCCCGCCGGGTTCTGCGCGACGGTGTTCGCGGACAGCATCATGCACGCACGCCACGCCGCAGTCGCCTCGAACGGGGACGTCTACGTCACGATCGAAGGCACCCAGCCGGCACCGGAGAAGAAGATCTCCGGCGCCGACAAGACAGCGCCCACGCCCGCCTCGTTCGTCGCGCTTCGCGACACGAACCACGATGGTCGTGCCGACGTGATCAAGCGCGTCGGCTCACTCGGCAACACCGGCGTCGGATTGGCGAACGGCTTCCTCTACGTCGACGAGGGGAAGCAGATCGTGCGCTACGCGCGCAGCGACACGGCGCTCGTCCCCGAGGGGAAGCGTGAGGTCGTGGTCAGCGGCATTCCGCTCGATCCCGGCCATCGGGCGCGCAACTTCGCGATCGGCAGCGACGGCGCGCTGTACATGAACGTCGGCTCGGCCACCAACAGCTGCCAGAAGAAGGACCGCGCCAACGAGTCGATGGGCAACGATCCCTGCACCGAGCTCGAGACGCGCGCCGGCATCTGGAAGTACGACTCCAAGAAGACCAACCAGGCCTTCTCGCCCAAGGAGCGGTTCGCCACGGGCATCCGCAACGGGATGGGCATCGCCTTTGGCCCGGACGGCAAGCTGTACGCGACGCAGCACGGCCGCGATCAGCTCCACGACAACTGGCCCAAGCTCTTCCCGACGACGCGGTATCAGGCGGAGAACCCGGCCGAGGAGCTGCTGCAGGTCAACGAGGGCGACAACTTCGGCTGGCCCTACTGCTACTACGCGGTCGACCAGAAGAAGCTCGTCGACGCGCCTGAGTACGGGGGCGATGGTGTGAAGTCAGCCCGGTGTTCAGACAAGAAGGAGCCAGTCGCCGTCTTCCCCGGGCACTGGGCACCGATGTCGCTCCTCTTCTACTCCGGCAGCGCACTTCCGGCGCGCTACAAGGACGGCGCATTCATCGCCTTCCACGGCTCGTGGAATCGCGCGCCCGATCCGCAGGCGGGCTACCGCGTCGTCTTCCAGCCACTCGCGAACGGCGCGACGACGGGCGCGTTCGAGACCTTCGCCGACGGCTTCGCGGGAGTGCCGGCCGCACAGCTCCAGCCCGGGACCGCGAAACATCGTCCCACCGGGCTCGCCCAGGGACCCGATGGCTCACTCTTCGTGACCGACGACATGGGCGGCCGCATCTACCGCATCACCTACGGCTCGGGCTCGACCAACGCGCCGGCAACGTCGGCGACGGCCAAGCCCGACACCGCGCCCGCCGCCACCGCGAACGCGGACACGGCGCGCTCCGGCACCGCGAACAGGGAGTAACCCCAGAGCGCAATACGAGAGGGGCGCCGGACGGATCGTCCGGCGCCCCTCTGCTTTCCTCGATCACTTGCGACGGCGGGTTACTTCCCCGTCAGCATCCGGCGCCGGAGCGACGCGAGCCGCTTCCGCACCGAGCCGTCGAGCACCGTGTCGCCGACGTGCACGACGACACCGCCCATGATCGCCGGGTCCACGCTGATGTGCGGCACGACGTCCTTGCCGAACATGCGCGAGAGCTGTCCCGCGATCGCCATGCGCCCCGCGTCGTCGGTCTCGCGCGCCACCGTCACGCGCGCGTGGATCCGTCCCTCCGCCTCGTCCACGAGGTTGAGGTACTCCTCGGCGATCTCGGGGATGAGCATCTGCCGGCGGTGCTGCACGAGCGTCTGGAAGAAGCGCAGCATCAGCCGCGGCATGCGGTCCTGAAACGCCTTGGCGATCACGGCGCTCTTCTCGGCCGCCGAGATGCGCGGCGACTCGAGGAAGAGACGCAACGTCGGATTCTCCTGCATCGCCGTCGCGACGTCGCTCAGCATCTTCCCCCAGCCGCGCAGGTCCTCGGCGCGCGTCGCGAGGACGAGCAGCGTCTCGGCGTAGTTCCGCGCGATCGTGGTGTCGCGCATCGTCAGCGGCTCGCGCTCACGGCGGCCGGCGTGACGCTCGCCAGGAAGCTCTCGACGAGCTGGCGATTCGCCGCCTGATCGAGGTTCCGGTCGATCACACGGCCTGCGCCGGCGATCGCCAGATCCACCGCCTCGCGACGCAGTTGCGCGATGGCGCCCGCCTTCTCGGCCTCGATCTCCTTGCGCGCGCGATCCAGCATGTTGGCCTGCTCGGTGTGCGCCTGCTCGATCAGCTCGGCGCGCACGCGCTCGGCCGCCGTGCGTGCATCGGCGATGAGCTTCTGCGCCTCGCCGCGCGTCGCGTCGAGCGCGGCCCGCTGGTCGGCGAGCAGACGAGCGGCTTCCTCGCGGTCACGCTTCGCCGACTCGATCGCGTCCTCGAGCGCCTTCTCGCGTGCCTCGACCGCCTTCGTGATCGGGCCGAACGCGAACTTGGCGAGCACGAAGAAGAGGACCGCGAAGATGACCAGCGTCCAGAACATCAGCCCGTAGTTGGGCGACAGCAGATCGACCTTGCTCTGTGGCGCCCCTTCCTGCGCGAGCGCGGGCACGGCAGCGAGGGCGGAGATCACGAGCGAACGGAACAGGGTACGCATCGAAGGATCGAAGTAGGGGAGCAGTGCGCCGTCGCCCCGGGGCGACGGCGCACCGAACGAAATCAGATCTTGCCCTGGATCAGGAACGCGATGACGGCGCCGAACAGCGCGACGCCTTCGATGAGCGCGGCGAGAATCAGCGCCGCCGTCTGGATGCGGCCCGCCGCTTCCGGCTGGCGCGCCATGCCCTCGACGGCCTGGCCGCCGATGCGGCCGATGCCGACGCCGGCGCCGATGACGGCGAGGCCAGCGCCGAGACCGGCGCCGACGGCCATCATGCCGCGCGGGCTCGCGACGCCCGCATCAGCGGCCGCCTGGAGCATGGGGAGGATCGTGTGCGTCATGGTGCTATCTCCAAAGTCGTGCTTCTCGTGAAACGTCAGCGCCCCGCGG
>Ga0070683_100000433_pt1 | contig 29055 bp, 25 predicted proteins | sample KBSC713LmetaG_FD_64662 | JGI IMG/M metagenome (GOLD analysis project Ga0070683, IMG submission 64662) | Corn rhizosphere microbial communities from Kellogg Biological Station, Michigan, USA - KBS C7.1-3L metaG | ecosystem: Host-associated > Plants > Roots > Rhizosphere ... | reverse complement strand
GCCCGTCCCCGCGAAGGTGGTGAACCTGTCCGGCAAGATCTTCCGCGTCGCCTACGATCCGACGGCGAACATCGCGTACGGCCTCGACGCCACCAACCGCCGGCTCGCGAAGCTTGACCTCGCGACCGGCGCCGCGACCTACGCGAATGTCGTGCAGGTCCCCGATGACGCCTGCGTCGACGCCAAGCGCGGGCGTCTCTTTGTCGTGAACAAAGGCAGCACGCTGATCACCGAATACGCGACCAGCGATCTCAAGGCCGTCCGGGACATCAGCTGGGCTGGCATGGATTGGGGCCCGACAGAGACGCACTTCAAGATCACCTGCGCGGCCGACAAGCTTTACGTCGTCGACGGCGCCTGGGCGCCGGCACTGTTCACGGTCGAGGGCCTGGACACGGCGGCCCCCGTGGTGACCGATCGCTCGGCGACGGTCTCCGGCGTCGGAGGGCTGGCGCTCACTGCCGCCGGAACCGATCTCTACTACTGGTATCAGTACGGGTGGAGCGCGGGGTCGTTGTCGACGTCCGTTCTCCGTCTGCAGACGTCCGACCTGGCGATGATCGACCAGTCGAGCACGAACGTTCCGTCGTTCGGGCGCGATCCGCTCGACGCGCCGATCCTGCTCGACGAGACGCGCGGCCTCGTGTTCGTGAAGAACAAGGTGTTCGACCTCCTCAATCTCGCCAGGGTCACGTACACGCTGCCGTCGTCGTTCGACACCTTCGACGGCGCCGGCGAGAACGCCTACGCGCTCGATGTCCAGCGGGGCCGGCTCGCGACCAAGAACTACGTCTATGACCTCGCCCGCTACGACATAGTCGCGCCCACCCTCCAGCCCGCCGCCGACCAGCTGTTCTTCGACGCGAGCGGCCTGCTCTGGTTTCTCTCCGTCCCGGACGGCGCGCTCGAGGCGCAGGCCTTCAACCCCTGAGGGACTGTCGGCGCGCCTGGAACCTTCCGGTCGGCGCGCTGTCCGATCCGATCATGCTGCTGGTCATGGTGTGGGCGTGACCGGGCTGCCGACGCTGCGACAGGTCGGGATCGCGGCGGCGATTGTCGGGGCGGTGGCGCTGGTCGCGCCGTTCGCGTGGCGGTCGTTCTGGCCGGCGCCGATCGCGACCATCGACGAGCCGGACGCGTACGCGTGGAAGGCGGGCTGCTTCGTCGTCAAGGGCCGCGTTCTTCCGAGCACGATCTGGAAGCCGCTGTGGCTGATCGAAGCGTGGGGCGGCAGCGGCTGGCGGCCTGTCCAGAGGATCGATCCGCTGGCGGGGACGTGGGAGGCGAAGACGTGCGTGCATGGCCGGACGCGGGGCCCGTTCCGGCTGGCGCTGGTCGTCGTCGACCGCGCGCGCGACGAGGCGTTCAGGGAGAAGCTCCACGAGCCGCCCCCCGAAGATCCGATCCCGGATTGGTTGTTGAAGGCGCGCGACACCGGCGAGCAATGCGGGGGCAGGCGCCGCCGGCATCGGGCGCCGCGCTGGTTCCAGCCGATCCCCGACGGCGCGGCGCTGGTGGCGGCGACCGCGGTCCGCGTTCTCGAAGGCGACGACGACGACTACGATCCGCCGCCCTGCACGTTCACGCCGCTGCCCGGGCAGTTCTAGCGGTGGGCTGGCACGTCCAGCTCGACTTCGACCGTCGTGCCCTGGCCGGGCGTGGAGGTCAGTCGGAACTGACCGCCGCGCGCGAGGATCCGTTCACGCATGCCCGGGACGCCGAGGTGGCCGCGCGTCGCGGCGGCATCCAGCGTCCGCGGATCGAAGCCGCGTCCATCGTCGCGGATCGACAGCGACATACGATCGCCCGCCCGCGCCACGTGCACGTCGATGCGCCGGGCGGCGGCGTGGCGCAGGACGTTCGTGACCGCCTCCTGCACGACGCGGAAACAGGCGATCTCGAGATCGGCGGGGAGACGAGACGACGCGTCGGCGGGTGGTTCCGCGGCGTGAAGCTCGATCGTGAGCCCCGACATCGCGGCCTGGCCCTGGAGGTACGCGCGCAACGCGCAGACCAGCCCGACCTCGTCGAGGAGCGGCGGGCGCAGGTCGAGCGAGATACGGCGCACGCGCGCGATCAGATCGTCGACGATGGCCAGCGGTTGCGCCAGCGGATGGCCGTCGCCGCCCGGGCGGCCCTCGGCGCGCGCCGCGACCTGCAGCCGCAGCTTCAACGCCGTGAGCGTCTGTCCCAGCTCGTCGTGCAGCTCGTGCGAGAGGAAGCGGCGTTCGTCCTCCTTCGTCGTCTCCAGCCTGTCGTACGCGGCGCGCAGCCACCTCAGCGCCTCGTTGGCCGCGCGCGAATTTGACTCCACCCTGCGAACCACGAACTCGACCACGCTGATCAGGACGAACGCGAGCAGCGCGTTGATGCCTCCGATCCGGATCCAGTTGCGCAGGACGAGCGGATCGCTCGCGGCGGCGTTGATCGTCAGAGCGTGGTGTCGGGCGAGCACCCCGACGGCGAGGTACCCGCCCAGCGTCAGCACGATGAAGACGACGCCCAGCGACCGACTGGAGCTGAGAGACGCGAGGATGGTCAAGGTGATCAGCGCGACGCTGATGCCGGCGGCGAGGCCGTTCCGCGCCAGGAAGTAGAAGGTCACGGCGAACGCCGTGACCAGCACCAGCAGCGCGCGCGGGGCGATCGGGCCGCGGATCAGCCCGCAGAGCGGCACGCCGACGCCGACGCCGCTGATCACCAGCGTGTCCAGCTGGGTCCACGATCCCGATCGAAGGAGGATCGCCGCGAGGACGATGGGCGGCGCGACGAACGCGGCGAGCGTCAACATCGCGCGCTGCACACCGCCCCGCCAGTCGCTGGTCATTGGCGCACCACCGATCGCACGTCCCGCCACCGTCATGGCCCCCTTCATACACCCATGTCGCCGCCGTCGACCGCTGCGTCATCTCGTTTGCACATGTCACGCAGGCTGCGCAGTTCGTGCGAGGGGAGGCCGCGGAAGACAGGGGGTTGGCGTTGGCCCGATTCGTGCCTATCGGTCGGGCCATGTTCAACAAAGGAACGACCTGGCCACCCAACGCAACGCCCCGGGGGCGCGCACTTTCAGGATCCAAGACGCCGGCGGTGACCGACCGACAGGAGAACGGCCGGTCAGCCTCGGAGTCGACAGCGGTGACGAACAGCGACAGCCGTCAGACTGAATCCGACTGGGAAGCCGTCATCGATCGGGCGACGGACTGACGGGCAGCGTGGGGGAGGGCGGCCGATCGCCGCGTAGCAGTGCGGTCGCCGCCCCTCCGGCGCGCAGGTAGAAGCCGGTCGGAAGCGCGGTTTCGTCGGCGTCGAGCGGCACGAGCTCGACGCCGGTCGGTAGCGAGGCGGCCGTGGGCGCGAGCTTGAACATCGCCGTGCCCTCGTTGACCTCGTCGAACATCGCGGTCTTCAGCATGGTCGCGCCGGCGCCGACGGCGTTCGACACCTGGCGCCAGTAGAACGCGCCGCCGCGCCGCGGGATCTTGTTCGAGGCGCCGCCGTTCAGGTTGTGCCAGGAGAAGCCCGGGAACACGACGGGCATGAAGCGTTTGCCCGCGGCGGTGGCCGCTGCGAGATCGGCCGCGAGCGTCTCGCGGTACGCGTCGGCCCCGGCGTCGTCGCCGAAGCGCCCGACCGTCCACGGCGACAGGACGTCGAACGATCGGTACACGTCCGCCCAGGCCGGATCCGTTCTCGAATCACCGTCGAGCGTGCGCCAGTGCGCGGGGACGCCGCCGACCAGCGTCACGCGATACTGTGGGTCAGCGCTGGTCGTGAGCCAGTCGATCAGCGCGGCGGCCGCGGACGGCGTCCCGGGACGGTCGGTGAACCCGAGGCCCCAGAGGTACAGCACCGGCTTGCCGCCGTCCGTGAGGTAGCGCGGGCTCGCCGTGACCTTCAGCGTGTCGACCATGTGCTTCCAGTCGGACTTCAGCCAGTCGACCAGGCGCGCCTCGTCGACGCCCGTGACGTCGTACTCGATCGCGAACACGCGGCCCTCGGCCTCGGCGCCCGCCTGGACGTTGCGCGCGACCTGGTTGCGCGCCGCGAAGAAGCGCGGGTCCTGCACGTCGGACAGGAAGCGCTGCAGGGCGACGCCGTCGATGCCCGCCTGCTTCATCCATGTGAAGTGGCGCGCGACGGTCCTCGCGTCGTAAGACGAGAAGAGGCGCGCGGCCGATCCGTCGGCGTAGGCGAGGCCGGTCGCGAACAGCTCGTCGGCGCCAAGCTCGGACGTGTCGGGCCACTGATCGATCGCGAGGTTCGCCGCGGTCGGTGCGCCGTGGAACCAGTGCGTCCACTCGTTCACGGGCGAGCCGTCGCCCGGGCACAGGAACCACCCCTGGTAGCCGAACAGCATCTTGCGGTCGAGCGTCGTGGCGTCGACGACCACCGGGCTGTCGCCGCCGGCGGCGGCTGCGCTTGGAGTACGGTCGGCGTCCGACGAGACGTCCGCGCACCCGACACCTCCGATCAACGAGACGACTAGGATGGCCGCGAGGCGGAGGGACCGCCATTTCCGATCTCTGCGTGCGATTGCCTGATCTACGCAGGCGGGCGCATGATCGGACGTTTTCGGCCTTCCCTTTTGCTTCCCGGCCCGACCAACCAGGAAAGGAGCTGGCATGACGAACTTCTTGCGACCGTTTCCCGCGTTGCTCGTGGTCGGCGCCGCCTACGTCTGGCTGGCGTTGCCGGCCTGCTCGACTCAGCAGGTCGGCGCGGACGCGATCGTCGTCGACACGGCGCCGACCGGGGCCGCGCAGGGGTTGCTGGTCATCGTCTGTGCGCCGACGCCCGCGACCTACGAGGAGCAGCAAGCAGATTTCAGCAACGTCGACTACGACGTGTTCATCGACGGCAAGCGGGCCCTCTGGGACACAAACGAAGGGACGGTGTTCCCGGTCGCGCTGACCGAGTCGGGCGCCTCGTTCGTTGGCTTCATCGCCCCCGGACGGCACCGGTTGCTGATCACGGTGTCGGGTGGCGGCCTGACCGTGTTCTCGGGTGACAGCGACATCCTGGACCGCTGGCTGACGCGCCTCTACGTGTACGGTCCGCGCGACGCGCGCGAGGGTCGATTGGTGTCCTATCCGCTGGACCTTCCGCGCGACACGGTGCACGTCAGTGTGATCAACCTCCTCCGGACCGGCCCGGCCATCGAGGTGGTGAGGTGCGAGGACGCAACCCACTGCATGACCGTGTCTCCGTCGCTCGCGCTCGGTGAAAGCTTCGAGGGCGAATTCCCGGTGGTGCCCGGCTGGGCGCCCGCACCGTCGGTGGGGGGCGCGCCGGTGGGGCGTTCGCTGTCCCCATCAGGCGCGGGAATGGCATACCGCCCCGTCGCGGCTGGAACGACGTTGCCTGTGCCCCTCCAGACGCTGTTCGAGGATTACTGGTCGTCTTCGACGATGCACTTCTCCGCGTCGCCGAGGTACATCGCGGATGACGGCACCATCCTGAGCCCCGGCGACTGAGCGGGGAGCCGTTGTTGGTATATTGCGCGCGTGAGGGGGGACTGGACGGAACTTCTTGCGGGCGCACTTGCGCACGACATCGGCAACCTCGCGCACGGTCTCTCGAGCGCGCAGCGATTGACCCGCGCCGGCGCAGCCGACGATTTCGAGGTCGCCGAGTGGGCGGCGTTCGTCGAACGCGACGTGGATCGGCTTCGCAAGCTGGGGATCCGGCTTCGCGCGCTGGCGACGGCCCGTGAAGTCCAGTCCTCGGCGCGCCTGGATGACGCGTGCGCCGGCGCGCTGGCCGAAGTGGGGTCCGACGGCGGCCGCGTGCGATGTGCGGATTCACTCCCGTTCGACTCACGCGTTCGCGGATCCGCGGGCGCCGTGAGCGCGGCGATCGTCTCGCTGCTCGAGCACGCGCTGGCCGCCAGCCCGATCAGCGCACAGATCGACCTCGCGGTTCGCGATGCGGGCGGCGGCGCGGTCATCGTCGCGATCGCGGCGCCCGAGGCATCCACGCTCGGCGCGATCGGCAGAGCGCCGCTGGACGCGCTGCTCGACACGCAATTGCGCGATCGGCGCGGTGACCTCTCTCTCGTGCTGGCCGGCGCCGTCGCCGAGGCGCTCGGCGGAGCCGTCTACGTCGCGTCGGATTCGAAGCGCGGCCTCGAGCTGGAGCTGCACCTCGCCGCCGCCCCGGCGTGAGGCTCTATTTGTCGAGGACCTCGCGGACGGCGTCAGCCAGCCGCGACGGCACGTAGGGCTTCGCCAGGAAGTTGATCCCTTCGCCCAGCACACCGTCCTCGCCGATCTCGGCGGCTGCGTAGCCGGAGCTGTAGAGGACCCTGATGTCCGGCCGCAGCGTCGTCACCCGCGCCGCCAGCTCCCGGCCGCTCATCCTGGGCATGACGACGTCGGTGATCAAAAGCTGGACGGTGTCCGCGTGGCGCTCGAGCACCTGCAGCGCTTCGAATCCATCGGACGCGCTGAGCACGGTGTAGCCGAGCTCGCTCAGAACGCGCTTCGCCATGCGCAGGATCAACGGCTCGTCCTCGACGAGCAGCAGGGTCTCGCGCCCCCGCGCCGGGCTGCCCGCGGACCCTTTGGTGATGGTCGCCGACGGTTGGTCGCCGGCGCGCGGCAGGAACACGCGGAAGGTCGACCCGCGCCCCGGTCCGCTGTCGACCGTGATGTGGCCTCCCGCCTGCCGCACGATGCCTTCGCACATCGCGAGGCCGAGGCCGGTCCCTTTGCCGACCGGCTTGGTCGTGTAGAACGGCTCGAAGGCACGCGCCGCCACCTCCTCGGTCATGCCCGAGCCGGTGTCGGTCACGGCGAGGAACACGTGCGCGCCGGCCGTCGCGCCAAGTTCCCGCGCGCTGGCGGCACTCACGCGCACGACACCCGTCTCGAGCGTGATGCGCCCCGTTCCGACGACGGCGTCGCGCGCGTTGACCACCAGGTTCATGATCACCTGCTCCAGGCTGCCGACGTCGACCTTCACCTTGTCCAACGTCTGCGCCAGCGCCAGATTGACCTCGAGGTGCTCGCCGACGAGGCGACGGATCATCGGCGCCATCCCTTCGATGACCTGGTTGATGGCGACGACCGTCGGGTGGACGATCTGCTTGCGCGCGAACGCCAGCAGCTGCTGCGTCAGCGTGCCGCCTCGTCGCGCGGCCTCCGTGGCGCCCTCCAGGAACTCGATCGCAGGCGAACCGGCCGGCTGCAGCCGCTGGGCGAGATCGATGAATCCCAGCATCGACGTGAGCAGATTGTTGAAGTCGTGCGCGACGCCGCCGGCCAGCCGGCCGATGCTCTCCAGCTTCTGCAATTGTCGGAGCTGTTCCTGCAACCGCGCTTCGATCTGCTCGGAGCGCTTTCGCGGGCTGATGTCGGTCGCGCACAGCGTGGCGGCGACCACCTCGCCGCCCTCGACGATCGGCCCCGCCCGCACCGACCACCATTCGCGCGTGCTGTCCGTTCCCACCGGGCCCTGGACCTCGTATTCGTGCAGCTCGCGCGTCGCGAACACCTTCTCGACCGCCCCGGCGACGCGCGAACGCATCTCGGGCGGGACGTGGTCGAACGCGGACGTTCCGACCACGTCTTCAGGCCGACGCGGCTGCACCGTGCGGTTGATGAACGTGATCGTGCCGGCCCGGTCGACGGTCATGATGACATCGGGCGCGGTCAACAGGATGGACCGCAGCTGCGCCTCCGAGTGGCGGATCTTGCTCTCGTAGCTGCGCCGCTGGTCCACGCCGCGGACGAACGCGATCTGCAACCCGTCGCCCAGGCGCTGCGACGTGACCTCGCCATCCATCTCGCTGCCGTCCTTGCGGAGGAAGGTCCAGGCCTCCTTCATGATCTGGCCGGATCCCGTGACGACCAGCGCCTGGGCCAGCCGCGCCCGCTCCCGGGGCGGCACGACATCGGCGATCGTTTTGCCGATGAGCTCGCGTGGTTCGTAGCCGAGCAGGCGGTGACCGCTCGGGTTCACCTCGACGAAGCGACCCTCGTCGGTCGCGATGAAGATCCCGTCGGCCGCCCGCTCGACCAGCAATCGGAACGTCTCGTCGGGCAGACCGTCGGGATGGCTCGCGTGATGGATAGCCACGAACGAACCCTCGTGGGGCCAGTCGCTGCGCTGCGTTCGCGTCAGGCGGCGGCCGCCGCCGCGATCCGAGGAGCGCCGCCTTGATACTGGGCGCTGCCGAAGCCGAGGATCGCGAAGAAGATCGGGCCGAGGAAAACGAGACCCACCGCGAAGCCGCCGCCCTTTCCAAACCTGTTGGCCAGCCCGACGTACATCAAGATCGCCATGACGAGGCTGACGATCGGAATCAGGAACAGAACAATCCACCAGGCGGGCTTCCCGGCGATGTTGAGCAGTACGATCACGTTGTAAATCGGAATGATCGATGCCCACCCGGGTTTGCCGGCCTTGGTGAAGACCTTCCACATCGCCGCAATCATCACGATGCCAAGCAGGCCCGCAACGAGGAGGGGAACGACTCCCGGTCCCTGATTCCCGTTCGCCGCTGCCGCCTCGAGAGCCTTTCGCATATTCTCGTCCATGTCGTGATCCCCTTTCGTGGGCGTCAGGCTAACACGAGTGCAATCGGACAAATGCATTCGCGGCTGACGCGTCACATCGCTGACGGCTCGCCACGCTTCAGGTTGTACGAGACGGCCGCCTTGCTGAACCGCGCAATCCAGCGCAGGCTTGCGCCGTCGCCATGAGGTCGTTCCTGACGCACTGGTTGTTCACCGGCATCGCGCTCGCCGTGACCACGCACTTCATTCCGGGCATCGCGGTCAGCTCGACGGCCGCGCTGGTGTTCGGGGCCCTGGTGCTCGGTCTTGTGAATGCGACGGTGCGGCCCGTGCTGACGCTCCTGACGCTGCCGATCACGGTGCTGACGATCGGGGTCTTCTACTTGATCGTGAACGGCGCCGCCTTCGCGCTGGCCGCCGGGCTGGTCCCCGGGTTCACCGTTGCGTCGTTCGGCGCGGCGGTCGGCGGGGCCCTCGTCGTCAGCATCGTGTCGTTCCTGCTCAACTGGCTGCTCACGCCGAGGCCGGCGCCCGACGAACAGCGCTGACGCAGCGGCCGTTGGTGCCGCTGCGGCCCGGTCTTCGTCATGCGCCGGTCGCGTGATCGGCAGCATGGCGGCGCCCGTGATTTCGAGTAATAACGACACGTGCGCCCGGCAGTTCAGCGGTGGCTTCGCTCGCTGCCGATGGTCGTGGGGGCGTCCCTGGTGGCGGTGTCGGCGGCGCGCGCCGACGACGGACGCCGTCCGGTAGACGACGATTGGCCCGTGCAGTCGACGGGGCCGCTCGCTGTCGACGCCGGACTGGTCCTCGCGCTGCCGGCGACGTGGCAGACGGGGCTGTCCAGCGGCGTCGGCGTCGGCGTGACCCGGGGCCGGCGCCTCGCGTGGGGGATACGCGGGGCGTGGTCGTCGGCCACCGAATCGTCGGTCCTGTGGACGGTGTCGCATGACGACTTCCGCCTGCGCGCTGTGGCCGCGCTCCAGCAGCCGGCGGGGCGGGGCGTGTTTGCGCTGCGCCTCGGGCTGGGCCCGACCTTCGTGTACGAGCACCGGACGCGCAACCAGGGCGCGCGCGCCGGCCTGACGGGATCCGATCTCGAAACGTCGGCGCTGGCGACGTTTCCGGGCGCCGATCTCGAGGCGGTGGTCACGCTGCACGTCGTGGGGCGCTGGTCGATCGTGCTGAGCGGTGGACCGACTGTCATCATCGCCGACGGGGCGCTGAGCGGCGGATGGACCGCGCAGCTCGGCGCGGGGTGGCAGCCGTGAGGCGGCGCGCGGTCTGCGGCTTCGCGGCGCTGCTGGTCGCGGGGTGCGGGAACCTCGAAGGGTTCGGCGGTTCCGCGCCGCCGCTCGCCTCGTTCAACGTCGCGCTCCACGGCGATCTCACGCCGCTGCGTCCGGCCGGCGTCCCCGACGTTCACGCGTTGCGTGTCGCGCTCGTCTGGGGCGCCCAGTGGCTGACCGAGCCGTTCTGCGTGTTGCCGCCCGAGTCGACGGAGGCCGGGGCGGTGATCGACGCCGGCTGCCGCGATCCGTTCGGTTTCGTTCCCGCCGCGGTGTCGGTCAGCGTTCCGATCGATGTCGATGCACCGACGATGTTGACGCTGGCGCAGCTGCCCGCGGCGGACGTCATGGTCGGGGATGTCACCGCGCGGGTCGCCTTTGGCAGCCTGGTCGTGTTCGACGATCGTGACGACACCGGCACGCTGGAGCTGGCGAGGCCGCTTCGCGCGCCGCCGGGAGGACCGCGAGAGCCGCCGCCGGAGCCGGGCGGCAATCCGGCCGACATCATCTACGGCGCGAGCTTCCTGACGATGACCGCGCCCGATCAGCGCGTCGCCTATCGCGAGGGAGGGTTCGACGCGGCGAGCGCGTTCTATCCGCGCGCCGGTTGCGATCCGCCGCTGCGCGGCTTCTCCGTCGTCGCGGCGGGCGGCTTCACCGCGGCGGCCGGTCTGGCGTCCGCCCTCGCCGGAACGTTGCCGCCCGAGGATCCGTCGACGTGCCCGGTCGCCGCGCCGAGCGACGCCACGATCGAGATCGGCGCGCGTGCCCCCGCCGACGTGCAGGAGGTCGGCTGCGACGAGCGAACGGACGACAGCAGCGTCCGCTACCGCGAGCCGCCCGTCGAAGCACCCGATCTGGCCAGCCGGATGATGGCCTGCGCGCACCTTCCCTCGTTCGATACGACGGGCGGCGGCCCGGCGTCGGATCTCGTTCAGCTCGTCATCTCGGGCCGCAGCTTCGACCGCTGCAAGGGACTCACGCACTACACGCTGCGCGGATGCCGCGAGGACGTGAACTGTCCGATCCCCGATTGGGACTTCACGGCCAATCCGCCGGCCTGGTGGCCGTGCGGTCAGTGACTCGCCGCCCTGTGCATCACCGGTCGCTTTCCGCCGCGGCGTTGCTGCTCGCGTTCGCCGTATCGACGCCGTCATTCGCGGCGGAGGTGCCGCCCGCGTCCGCCAAGGACGACGAAGGCCCGCCGCGCTTCTCGCTGCCGACGGAGAGCGACCGCGACGCCTGGCTGCGCAGCGGTTTCCGTCTGAGCCTCGGTGCCGTCTATGGCCGCCTCGCCGGCCTCGAGGGCGCGCCCAGCGGCCGGTTGCTCGGCGCGACGGTGCGCCTCGGCCTGCGGCTCGACGCCGCCTGGTCCGTGCTCGCGTCGTTTCAATACGCCAGCGCGTCTGCGCCGGGCGGCCTGTCGGGCCTTCGGTTCGCGGGCACGATCGATCCGACGTGGCACGCCACGCGCCACCTCGCGCTCGCGCTCGGTCTCGGGTTCGGCGGCATCGTCGAGGGGCGCACGGGCAGGCCCGACGTCGACCCGCTCCCCGACACGATCCAGACCTCGTACACATTCCCCAGCCCCTCGCCGCCGCTGCCGAGTTGCAGCGGCGTGGGCGTGGCGGCGCTCGCGCGCGCCGAGTGGACGTTCGTGCTCGGGCCACGCACGGCGACCAACCTCGGCCTCGAAGCGGTCGGTCAGTGGACGGGCTGCGTCGCGGACACCGGGCGCGTCGAGCCCGACACGGGGCAGGCGATCGTCCGACGCCAGTACTGGCCGCACGTCGGGGCCGTCGGCACGTGGAGCCTCACTTGGCGCTGAGGCGCGTGCCGGCGCTGGCCGCGGCGACCTTCGCGATTCTCGTCCAGCGCGCGCACGCCGCGGAGACACCGCCGGCACCCGACGCCGGCGCTTTCGACGCGGGTCGCGACGTCAGCGGCCCGGACGGTGGCGCGGAAGCCGGGACGCGCCCGCCGGCCGCGGCCGACGGTGGTGTGGACGCGGGCGCCGTTTTCGAGCCGCCGCGCGCGCTCGCGGACACGGCGGTTCCGTACCCGGAGGACGCGCCTTCGATTCGTGAGCCGGTGTCGGTCACCGTCAAGCTGCGCGTCGACACGACCGGCGCGGTGACGAAGGTCGAGCTGCTGACGCCGCCGTCGCCGTTCGACGAGGCGGTGATGGCGGCGGCGCGCGCCTTCCGGTTCGAGCCGGGGCGCTACGGCGGCAAGCCCGTGTCCGTCGAGATCACGTTCACGCAAAAGTTCCTGCCCCGCGCCCACCCGTCGCCCGCCGCCGCGTCCGCCCCGCCGGCAACGCCCGCAGGCCCGCCGCTCACCGCCGCGCTGCGCGGACGCCTGGTCGAGCTCGGCACGCGCCGCCCGCTGGCGGCCGCGACGGTCACGGCGATCGTGGGCGACCGGGACTACACGACCGAGTCCGACGCCGGCGGGCACTTTCGCCTGCCGCTGCCGCCGGGCGCGGCGCGCGTGTCGGTCTTCGCGGCGGATCACCACGCGTTCGTGCAGCGCGAGACGCTGGGGGACCGGCAAGAGCTGGCGGTGACCTACCTCGTCGAGCGCGAGCGCTACAACCGCAACGAGACCGTCGTCATCGCCGAGCGACGTCGCGACGAGGTCTCGCGCATCACCTTGAGCGGGGACGAGATCCGGAAGGTGCCGGGCACCTTCGGCGATCCGTTCCGGGTGATCCAGACGCTGCCGGGCGTGTCGTCGGTCGTGTCGCTGCTGCCGTTTCCGATCGTGCGCGGCTCGAGCCCCAGCTCCACGGGCTTCCTGCTCGACGGGACCCGCATCCCTTTGCTCTTCCATCTTCTGTCCGGGCCCAGCGTCATTCATCCCGAGTTCATCGACGAGATTCAATTCTTTCCCGGCGGCGCGCCCGCGCCATACGGCGGCTACACGGGCGGCATCGTCGACGGCCGCACGCGGCGCGCGCGGCCCGACGAGCGCCTGATCGACATCGACGTCAACCTGCTGCAGGCGGGCGCCTTCGTGCGCCAGCCCATCGCGCCGCTCGGCGCGACGATGACGGCGGCTGGCCGCTACGGCTACCCGGGGTTTCTTCTCGGCCTCGCGACGGACCAGGTCTCGCTCTCGTACTGGGACTATCAGCTGCGGCTGGACGGCGGCACGGCGGTCAACGGCTGGACGGTCTTCATGTACGGCGCCAACGACGAGCTCGACACGCCGCCGCCGACGGCGATGGCGAACGCGCCCAACCCGCCGCTCGAGCCGTCTCTGATCCTCGGCTTTCACCGCGCCGATCTCCGCCTTCACCTGACGCAGGGACGGCTCGAGGAGACGTATCGCGCCGTGCTCGGCTACGACCGCACCTTCAGCAACGGCACCGATTTCTGGGTTTGGACGGCCGAGCCCCAGATCGACGCGACGTGGACGCAGAACAAGCAGCTGCGGATCGCGGCGGGCGTGAAGGGCACGGTGCGCGACTTGCACCAGGGCGCGGGGACGCTGTCCACCGCGAACCCCTTCTCGGCGCTCACCTCGTCGCTGGGGACGATGTACGCGGCGTCGTCATACCTCGAGACGATCTGGAGACCGACACCCAGGGTGCTCGTCCGGCCCGGCGTTCGCTTCGACGTTTATTCCGACGCGACGGCCACGAGACCTTCCGTCGATCCCCGCCTGACGTTCCGGTACCGATTGTTCGACCGCGATCTGCCCGGCGTCTCGCCGACCAGCGACGACCGCGCCGTGTGGCTGAAGGCGAGCGCCGGTATCTACCATCAGCCGCCGCGCTTCGTTCTCCCGCTGCCCGGCCTCGACCTGATGCCGCTCAAGTACGGCCTCCTGCGCTCGTACCAGACCAGCGCCGGCGCCGAGCTCCCGCTGCGCGAGAAGATCTCGCTCTCGGTCGAGGGCTTCTTCAATTACATGGACCCGACCATCTTCGATCTGTCGTTCAACCAGGCGTCGGTGGTGACCGACCCCAACCGATCGGTGGTGCCGACCGTCGTCGTCTTGCCGCCCGATCGGGGACAGGAGGTCATCGATCGCCTCACCGCGCCCCAGCTCGGTCGCGCCTACGGCCTCGAGCTGCTGCTCCGCCGGCAGTCGAAGACCAGCCTCTACGGCTGGATCTCGTACACGCTCTCGCGGTCGGAGCGGCAGCGCGACGGCGCCTGGGCACCCTACGACTTCGATCGCCCGCACATCCTCAATGTGGTCGCCGGGTGGCCGATGCCCCGCAACTGGGATCTCGGCCTGCGCCTGCAGTACCAGAGCGGTCGTCCCACCACGACGACCGCCGGCTACAACGCCGCGTACGGGACGGGCTTCTTTCGCTTCGACTTCCGGGTCGACAAGCGCGCCGTCTGGCGCAAGTGGCTGCTCGACTTCTACGTCGACGTCACCAACGCCGCGCTGCTGCCCGAGGAGGTTCAGCCGGGGACAGTCCTGCGCTACGTGCTGCCCACCGTCGGCGTGCGCGGCCGGTTCTGACGGTCGTGAGCCGGTGAGCCCTGACTACTGCGCGAGCAACCGGGTGAAGCCGCTCGCCACGCGGGCGAGGACCTCCGCGTCAGCTGCGGTCGGTTCCGTCGCCGCGTCGGGCTCCTTCACGGCGCAGGCGTGAAGCTTGGCGCCCGCGATCGAGAACGTCGCGACCGAGAGGGCGGCGCGCGGCGTTTGCAGGCCGTCGTCACCGTCGAGCGCGCCGTGCTGGGCCGGATCGGCGAGCATCGGCAACAGCGCCGCGAGCTCGTCGTGCTTGCCGTCGCCGCCCGCATGGGCCACGCAGAACCCGAGCTCGTCGGACACCACGATGGCGGCGAGCCCTTCGGCCTCGCGGCAGGTTTCCAGCTGCAAGCGCAGCGCATCGGCCAGGCGGCCACTCCGGCGGTTGCGCCGTTCGGAGATTCGGCCTTCTTTCGCGCGCACGCGCGCGCGCTCGTTCCGGGACGCCATGGGTGCCTCCTCGAAATGCCGTCCAATCGGCATGATGTAGGCAATGTAGGTCCTTGTGGGCTGCGACGCAAAAAAACGCTTCGCGCAGGACGACCACCGCCTCGACGCGCCCTGTGCAACAGCTTCGCGATGGGTACGTTGTGAGCCGCGCGCACCCCCCCCCTCGCGAAAGACACAACATGCCGGAAACCAGATGTGCTGGTCACCGCAGTCCAATCCTTCTTGGCCGATCCCTTGGTCGATCTCCTCGCCGATCTTGGCTCCCGCTGCTCGCGACGGCGCTCGCCGGCGCTTGCACGCCCGACGTCGGCTCGAATCCGACCCCGACGGCGATGGAGTTCGACCTGACGGCGGTGCCGCCGCGGGCGCCGCAGCCGACCTTTCTCGTCGTGGACCCCGCGACCGGGCACATCAACTTCGCCCAGGCCAACATCGACATCCCCGCCGACTGCGCGACGCAGACCGCGCTCACGCAGGCGGACTGCCAGTTCGATCAGTGGCTGCAGACGCTGAACGGATTTCCCACGGTGATCCCCGCGACGGCGCCGGCGAGCGGCCCGCTCGATCCGGCGTCGGCGACGCTCGGTGAAAACGTGGTCGTCGTGGCGGCGCGCGCGGGCACCCCGGTGACGGATGTCGCCGTCAGCTTCGACGACGCGTCGACGTCGCTGACGGTGACGCCGACGCAGGGCTGGACGCTCGGTGAGTTCTACTGGCTGGGCGTCCGCGGCTACGCGAACGGCGTGCGCGACGCCAGCGGCGGCGAGGTGGTGGGATCGCCCACGATGGCGCTCCTGAAAGAGGAGGGGCCCCTCACCTGCGTCGACGTTCCGAGCCCGGCGGAGATCGATCCCCACTGCCAATTCTTTCCGGTCGTCGCGCAAGGCAGCCCGGACGCGACGACCGCCGCCGAGCGCCTCTTCCAGCTCGAGCAGGTCCGGCTGGCGTACGCCGCCGCCCACGGCTTCGAGGCCGTCGCGGCGGCCGGGCTGCCCAAGGAGGAGATCGCGGTGCTGTGGGGCTTCCCGATCCACACGAACTCGGTCCCCGTGCTCGTTCCCCCCACGGCCGCGGTGCCGCATGTGCCGGCCGACAACCAGATCCTGGTCGGCGTGCAGGGGCCCGTCGATGCGACGACGGTCTCCGCGTTCGCGCTCCCCGCGACCCGTGGGCCGGTGGTGGTGATGGACTTGATGGCGCCAGCGGGAGATCTCGCCGCCACGTTCCCGCCCGTCGCCGCGCAGTACGTGCCGAGCGTGGGCGCGATCGCCATCCAGGCCGCCGCGCCGTTCCCCGCCGGGCACCTGATCGCCCTCTTCTTCACGAACGCGATCAAGTCGCCCGACGGCGCGCCGCTGGTCGCATCGCCGGTGTCGGTGCTGCTCACGTTGACGGCGCCGCTCGTGGAAGGCGGCCACAGCACGGTGTCGGGCATCTCCGACGCCCAGGCCACCGCGCTGGAGCCAGGCCGCCAGGGCCTCGCGCAGGTGTTCGACAACCCGGCCGTCGCGCAGGCGACGGGCATCACGCGCGCGAACGTCGTCTACGCCTACGCCTTCGTCCCCATGGTGATGCCATGACGAACACAGCGCGGGCCCTGTGCGTGGCCCTCGTGGTGGCCGCCGGCGCGCTGGCGGCGCGACCCTGCCGCGCCAGCGGGTTCCTGATCTACGACATCTCCGGCGAGGCGCTGGCGCGCGCCTCCGCGGTCAGCGCCGACGTCGACGAGCCCGCCGCCGTCTTTTTCAACCCCGCGAACCTGGCGTTCATGGGCGGCGTCAGCGCTTCGGTCGGCGGCACGTACATCACCACCAAGTCCAGCTTCTCGCCCGCCGACAACAGCCCCGACACCGACACCCACCGCGGCAACTTCTTCCTGCCCGCCGTGTTCGTGAACGGGCTGATCACGGACCGCGTCGCGCTCGGGATGGGGGTCTACACGACCTTCGACCTCGGCATCACCTGGCCGGACGACTGGCAGGGACGCGAGAGCGCGATCAAAGCGTCGCTGCAAACGCTGACGTTCAACCCGACGGTCGCCTTCCGGGTGCACCGGCAGATCTCGGTCGCCGCCGGCGCCGACGCGTTCCGCAGCGTCGTCGACTTCACGAACGGCTTGCCGGCGCCGATCGGCGGGGACGTGCGCCTCGCCGCCGGAACCTGGGGCTTCGGCTTCAACGTCGCCGGCCTCTACAAGATCTACCCGAACCGGCTGCACGTGGCGCTGACGTACCGGAGCCGGGCCAAGCTGAACTTCAACAACGGGCGCGCGAACTTCAGCCCCGCGAACCCCGACTTCGAGCCCGTGCTGCCAGACCAGGGCGGGCACACGTCGATCACGCTGCCCGACATCATCACGGCGGGCGTGATGGGTCGCCCGATCGTCAATCTGGCGCTGACGTTCGACGCGAACCTTGTTCTCTGGAGCACGTACGACCGCATCGACATCAACTTCGAGAACCCGACGACGCCCGACCGCGCCATCGTGCCGAACGGCCGAAACACGGTCACGCTGCGGGCCGGCGCCGACTGGACCTTCCCGACGCGCGCGCCCGGGCTGCACCTGCGCGGCGGTCTCATCTACGATCGCAGCGCGATTCCGTCGAGCAACCTCGGTCCCGGCCTCCCCGATGCCGATCGCATCGACGTCGGGCTCGGCGGCGGTTACGGGCGCGGTCACTTCCGCGGGGATCTCGGCTACCTGCTGGTCATCTTCCTACCTGCCGATTCCACGGGCGGCACGGAGGGGCCGATCGGGACGTACCGTACGATCGCCCACCTCCTCGGTCTGACCCTGACGGCCAGCTGGCAGTGACGGTCAGACCCGCGAGCGGATCAACCCTTCCTGAGCGGTGGAAGCGACGAGACGTCCGTCGCGGGTGAAGACCGACCCGCGGACCAGACCGCGCGCCGCCTGGGCGGTCGGGCTCTCGATCGCGTGGAGGAGCCACTCGTCGCAGCGGAACGGGCGGTGAAACCACATCACGTGATCGATCGACGCGAGCTGCACCGACGGGCTCAGCCACGACACGCCGTGCGGCGCGAGCGCCGTGGTCGCGAAGTGATAGTCGGACACGTAGGCGAGCAAGCACGCGTGCAGCGTCGGCTGATCAGGGAGCGTACCGATCGCCCGCATCCACGTCAGCCGCCACGGCTCGCCGCGCGCGGGCGCGAACGGATCGTCGCCGATCTGATCGGCGGTGCGGATCTCGAACGGACGCTCGGACAGCAGCAGGTCCCTGAACCTGTCGGGCGCCGCGGTCAGGAACGGAGCCAGCCGCTCCTGCTCGGTGGGCAGCGTCTCGGGCGCCGGCGCGGGTGGCATCGGCGCCTGATGTTCGGCGCCAGGCTCGTCGAGCTGAAACGAGCACTCCATCGCGAAGATTGCCGGCCCGCCCTGGTTCGCCACCACCCGGCGGGTCGTGAACGCGCGACCGTCGCGAATGCGGTCGACCTCGTAGACGATGGGCTGCGCGACGTCGCCCGGGCGCAGGAAGTACGCGTGCAGCGAATGCACGTGCCTGTCCGGGGCGACCGTCTCGACCGCCCCGGACAGCGCCTGTCCCAGCACCTGGCCGCCGAACACCGTGCCCCAGCCCGGATCCTGGCTTTCACCGCGGAAGCGGTTCTCGTCGAGCCGCTCGAGCTGCAGCAGCGCGACCAGATCGTCCAGGGGCTTCGCCATGCGATCTCACCGATCTTAATCACACCGACGCGCTGGTAGGATCGCGGCAACATGACGGCCCGAAAAACCTCCGTCGCGTTTCGCGGCTTCGATCGCGACGCCATGCAGTTCTGGCACGAGCTGGCGGCGGAGATGTCGAAGGAGTGGTTCGTTGCCAACAAGCAGCGCTACCAGTCGGTCTGGGTCGATCCCATGCTCGCGCTGCTTCAGGAGATCGCGCGCGGCCTCGGGCGCGCCTACAAACCGCTCAAGCTTGCTGACCCCGGCGTCCTGCGCATCTACCGGGACCTGCGTTTCTCGCGCGACAGGGCTCCCTACAAGACGCACATCGCCGGTCTCATCCGCCTCGCCGGCGACGCGCTGGCCGAGGCGGGGAACACGGCGCTCTATCTCCAGCTCGGACTCGACGGGGAATACGCCGGCGTCGGGTGCTACCAGTTCGACGCGCCGCGGGTCGCGCGCTGGCGGCGCGCGGTGGTCGGCCGACCGGGCGAAGCGCTTCTGCGGATCGTCGCCGGCTTGCGCCGCAAGGGTTACCGCGCCGGCGGCTACGAGACCTACGCACGGGTCCCGAAAGGCTTTGCGCCCGATCACCCGCGGGCGGAGCTGCTCAAGTACAAGGGCTTGATCTGCACTTTTCCCGCGATGCCCGCCGGTCTGTTGCACGAGCCCGAGTTGGTGCGGTGGCTGCTCGGCCACGCGAAGGCGGCCGCGCCCCTCGTGGTCTGGCTGCGCCGTAACCTCGGTTAGCGGCGGGGCCTAGGCCCTGAGCGCCGCGGACTCGCCGCCGGTGGACGGCGGGTCGCGGAGGCTCACGTACTGGAGGGTCTCTTCGATGTCGGCGTGGCCGAGGACTTCGCGCAGCCGCCACGCGGGCGCTCCGCCCAGCGCGGCCAGCGATGCGAACGTGTGGCGGCCGTAGTCGTAGAAATCCGCCGGCGGGATGCCGGTCGCCTTGAACGCGCGGGCCAGCGCGGCGCGGATCGACTTCTCGCCCAGGACCGTCCCCCGATACGCGCCCCGCGTCCCGTTCTTCTTCTTGCGGCGCGGCGGCGGACAGACGAGCGCATTGTCCGCGCAGGGGCGGGGCTTGATGGCGGCGAGGTGCCGGGCCAGCACCTCCGCGATCGGCACCGTCCGCGGGGCATCGGACCTGGTCGGCCCTTCGTCGCCCGCGACGATCTGCTTCGACACCCTGATCTGGCGGCTCTCCAGGTCGACGTCGCCCCAGGTCAACGCCACCGCCTCGGCGGGGCGCAGACCCGCGCGCGCGGACAGCAGGTAGGCGGTCTTGACCGGCCCGTCCAGCGACTCGGCGAGCTTCATGACCTCGTCCCAGCTCTTGAGCCGGGGTCGGTCGGTGTTGAGGTACTCCACGTTCACGCGCCTGCCGACGATAAGAACGACCGCGGCAGGGTCAAGATCCCGGGTGTGATCAGGCAGTTGATCGATTTCGCTCTCGATGTAGGCTGCGCCCCGTAGTCGTGAGGCCCCGGGGGCCAAGGGCGTGTGGGATGCGTGGATCTCTGTCTCTCCGAGGAATGAGTTCACAGGCGGGCGGCGCGGCGGCCCGAGGCCCTGGTGTGGCCCGCGCGCTGATCGCGACGCTGCTCGTGTGCGTCGCGTATTACGCGGGCGGTTTCACCGGGATGGGGCTGCGGTTGGTGCCCGGCGGACCCTCCGAGATCTGGCTGCCGCAAGGGATCTTGCTGGCCGCTCTGCTGACCGCCCCGGCGCGTCGCTGGTGGCTGTACACCGCTGGCCTGCTGCCGACCCACGTGCTGCTGACGGCGGTCTGCAACCCCCACGTGCCGGACTCGATGATGTTCGTTCAGTTCGCCGGTCAGATCGTCCAAGCCGCGGTGGCGGCCGCGCTGTTGCGGCCGATCCTGGGCAATCCGCCGCGGCTCGACAGCTTGCGCCGGATGGGCGCGTTCATCTTCGGCGGGACCTTCCTGGTGCCGTGCATCGTCCAGGTCTTCGTGGTCGGCGCGTACCTCGTCGGCGGCTTCGTGCACGACTTCTGGGCTCCGTGGGAACAGCGCGTGCTGGCCCGGATGTCCGGCGCGGTCATCGTCGCGGCCCCGATCCTTTATTTCGCCGAGAACGGATTGGCGGGGATCAGGCGTCATCCGCGTCGGGCCGCCGAGCTCGTGTTGCTGACCGCCTGCTTGCTCGTCGCGATGCCGCTGCTCTTCGGATGGAAGCCGGGTCATCCGCCCCTTCAGTGGATGGTCATCGTGCCGTTACCGTTCCTGCTTTGGTCGGCGGTTCGCTTCGGCCCTGGCGCGCTGGGCTTGCACCTGCTGGTCGTCGTGCTCGTGGCGCTGGTCTGCACCAGAGCTGGTCGCGGCCCGTTTGCCACCGGTTCGGTCGCGCAGATCATCGTCGCGCTCCAGGGGTTTTTCCTCTTCATCTCCATCCCGCTGATGCTGCTGGCCGCGCTCGTGTGGCAGCACGCGCAGGCGGCGGCGAGCCTGCGCCGCAGCCGGCAGCAGTACCGCTCGGTGGTCGAAGGTCAGGTCGATTGCATCTGCCGCTTCACGGCCGACGGCACCTACACGTTCGTCAACGCCGCGTTTTGTCGCTACGTCCAGCACCCGGCCAACGAGCTGATCGGCCGGAAGCTCTGGGAGTTCCTGCCGGCCCACCAGCGCGCGATCGCGGAGGGGCTCCTGGCCCGCATCACGCCCAAGAATCCCGTCGCGTCCATCGAGTACCAGGTGGACGGTCCCGAGGGCGACGTGCGCTGGATGGAGTGGACCGACCGCGGGTTCTTCGACGAGCGGGGCCGCATCGTCGAATTGCAGGCGGTCGGCCACGACATCACCGACCGCAAACACGCCGAGGAGGTGATCAAGCAGAGTGAGGAGCAGGTGCGGCACTTCGTGCGGCACGTTCCGGCGGCGGTCGCGATGTTCGACCGCGACATGCGCTACCTCATCTACAGCCCGCGCTGGCTGACCGACTACAAGCTCGGCGATCAGGATCTGGTCGGCCGCAGTCACTACGAGGTGTTCCCCGAGATCCCCGAGGAGTGGAGAGCCGTGCACCGGCGTTGCCTGGAGGGCGCGGTGGAGGTTCATGACGACGACACGTGGGTCAGGCGCGACGGATCCACCGAGTGGACGCGCTGGGAGGTCCGGCCGTGGCGGAACGCGCGCAACGAGATCGGCGGCATCATCATGTTCACCGAGGTGACCACCGAGCGAAAACGCGCGGAGGAGGCGCACCAGCGGCTGGTCGCGCAGACGCGCGTGGCCGAGGCGCTGCGGGAGGTCGATCGCCGCAAGGACGAATTCCTGGCCATGCTGTCCCATGAGCTGCGCAACCCGCTGGCGCCGATCGCGATGGCCATCGAGATCATGCGAATGCAAGAACCGGCCGACGACTCGATCGTGTGGGCGCGCGACGTCATCGCCCGGCAGACGGCGCAGCTCACGCGCCTGGTCGATGACCTGCTGGACGTCTCGCGCATCACGCTGGGCAAGATCACCCTGAACCGGTCTGTGCTGGACCTTCGCCCGATCGTCGCGCAGGCGGTCGAGGCCGCGCAGCCGTTGCTGACCGCGCGTCATCACGTCCTGGCGGTCGACGTGTCGGCGCAGCCGCTGCCGATCTGGGGAGATGGCGCGCGGCTGACACAGATCATCTCGAACCTGCTCAACAACGCGGCCCGGTTCACGGCCGACGGCGGCCACATCGCGCTGGCGGTGCGGCGAGAGGGCGCGCGCGTCGTCCTGTCCGTGAAGGACGACGGCGTCGGAATTCCCTCCGACATGCGCGAGCGCGTGTTCGACATGTACACGCAGATCGAGTGGCCCGCCCAGCGCAAGCAAGAGGGCCTGGGCATCGGGCTTGCGCTGGTCAAGCGGCTGGTCGAGATGCACGACGGCGACATCGAGGCGCGCAGCGAAGGGGCGGGGCGCGGCAGCGAGCTGGTCGTGCACCTGCCGATCGCCGTCGGCGACGCGCCGCGCGCGGACGGTGTAGCCCCCGGCGGGCGCGAGGCGGCGGACGGAAGGCGTCCCGAGCGGATCCTGGTCGTCGACGACAACGTCGACGCGGCCGAGAGCCTGTCGCGCCTGCTGCGGCTGCAGGCCCACGAGGTGCGGGTGGCCTACGACGGGCTGGCGGCGCTGGCGGCCGCGCGCGACATGAACCCCGACGTCGTGTTGCTGGACATCGGCTTGCCGAAGATGGACGGGCTCGAGGTGGCGAAGAGTCTGCGCGCGCATGCCGACGGGCCGCGGCCCTTGCTGGTGGCCATGACCGGCTTCGGCCAGGCCGAGGACCGCGCGCGCACCGCCGCGGCTGGCTTCGACCACCACCTGACCAAGCCCGTCGATCCGAAGCTCTTGCAGTCGCTGATGCGGACCGCCCGAGGGGCCCGCGCGTAGCGCGAATGGTATCGTCGGGCGGCGTTGCCCCGACGCCCGAAGCCCCACCTGCGCTGCGCCGACTGCCGGATGCACCGCAGTCTCTGCATCTGCGCCCTCCTGCCCCGGATCGCCACCCGCACCCGGGTGGTCGTCGTGCTCCATCAGCTCGAAGCGGGGAAGACGACGAACACCGGCGCGCTCGCGTCGAGGTGCCTCGAAAACAGCGCGCTGGTCTTCCGGGGGCGCGCGCCCGGCAGCGGCGCCGCCGATTTGCTCGACGACCAGCTGTGGAGCAAGACGGATCCGCTCATCCTCTTTCCGCACTCTTCGGCCACGCCGCTCGCGGCCTGGCGGGGCGCCACCCGGCCGGTCACGCTCATCGTCCCGGACGGGACCTGGCCACAGACGGTCCGAACATGCCGGCGGCTGCGCGCGCGCGGCGATTTCCCCTGTGTCTCGCTGCCCGCGCCCGGGGTCGCCGTCGATCGCCTGCGCGACTCGGCGCGCCCCGACCGGCTCGCGACCCTCGAAGCGGTGGCCCTCGCGCTCGGCGTCCTCGAAGGCCCGGCCGTGGGCGACGCGCTGATGCGCGTGTACCGGATCATGACGGAGCGGACCCTGTGGACCAACGGACGCGTCGCGGCGTCTGACGTGACCGGCGGAATTCCCGCAGGCGTGCGCTCACACGATCCGCTGAAGCTCGGGTGAGGGCTCGAGCCCTCGGGTGAAAGCTAAGGTTTCGCTCCCCACGGTCGAGATAGGACGCATGACGGATCGGGACATGCGTGGTCACTTCGGACGGATCGGCCTCTGCGCGGTCGGCATTCTGACGGCGGCGGTGGGCTGCGGGGGCGGCGGGGGCGGCGGCACGGGCGCGAGAGGCGGCACCGGCGGTGGCGGCGGGACCGGGGATACGGGCGGCGGCACGTGCCCGACCAGCAGCGCGAAGGGGACGCTGACGATCCAGATCGCGGGAACGCCCAGCGGTAAAGGGCTGGTCATCGTCGGGCCCACCGCGACCGGGATCGAGGTGACGACCACCGACGATCTGTCGATCGCCGCCGGTCCCCAGACCGTGACCGCCTATCTGGCGGCCGAACCAGGAACGCTCGTTCGCACCGCGTACACACCGGTCGTCGACGAGCCGAACCCTTGCGTGCGCGCCGGCGAGGTCACGACCGTGCACGTGACCTACTCGATCATCGATACGAGCGGCGTGGTCTGGACGGGCCTGTCGAATGGACCGAGCACCGCGTCGATGCTCGGCTTCGACCCGGCGACGGTGACCGCCAGCGGCAGCCCGCTCGCGGTGGTCGCGGCCGACACGCATGGCGCGGATGGTTTCACCTTCGATTACCTCGGGAACCTCTGGCTCACGGGCGGGACGACGAGTGACGTCGAGCGCTACCCCGCGTCGATGCTCGCGACCGACGGCGTGAAGACGCCGGACTTCACGCTGGAGAGCGCCGCGTTCACCACCGCGATTCCGGGCCCCAAGGTCGTCACCTTCGATCGCGACGGCAACCTCTGGGTCTCGGTGGTCGCGGCAGGAAAGGTCGTGAAGTTCGCCGCCGCCCAGCTGGTCGCGGGCGGCAGCACCGTGCCCAGCGTCGAGCAGTCGGGGCTCGACTCGCCCCTCGGCGTTGCCTTCGATGCGGCCGGCAACATGTGGGTGGCGTCGAACGGCGGCAACACGGTCGCGCGCATCGACGCCGCTCATCTCACGAGCAGCGGTTCGGGCGCCGACCTCACGATCAGCGCGATCACCGGCGGTGTGATCGTCGGAACGCTCGGGGACCCGAGGGGTCTCGCGTTCGATGCGGCCGGCAACCTGTGGGTGAACTACGGCGGCACGATCGCCGAGCTTCCGGTCAGCGTCCTGGGCGGTGTCGGGGCAATCACCGTCACCCCGCCCGTTCAGCTCGAAACGGACGTCGCCGCGCTGCCCGAGGGGATCGCGTTCGACGAGCAAGGCGGCCTCTGGTTCGCTTACAGCGCCGGGAAGATCGCGCGATTCGCGCCCACGCAGCTCGTGGGGCAGGGCCCGGCCACGCCCGCGACGATCATCACCAGCAGCGACATCGGTGGTGGCAACGCAGGCTGGTTCGCGTTCTACCCGGCCCCGGCGTTCACGCCGCTCGCCCACGCGTTCAACTGAGCTGAATCTGGGCGCACGGGCGCGGCTGCGCCCGCGGGCGAACAGCCGTCGCCGCCGAGGGCGGCGGCCCAGAGCAGCGCGACTGACACGAACCCAAGAAACACCGCGTGCTTGATCGCGCCACGAATCGTCGGCGACATGGACGTTCCTCCACCGCCGGACGATAGAGATCGAATGATGAGGGACTTCGCCGAAGATCGTGAAGTTTTGTGAAACCGCGCGTCCCGGCTCGCACTCCGCCACAGTGAACTCGATCGTTTGGCGAGATGATCGTCTGGACGGCGAACTGCGATGTCCTGAAGCTGTTTGTCCTCTCCCCGCGAAGCGGGGAGAGGATAAAGGTGAGGGGCCCCCGCTGCGCCGGACCCCTCACCCGCCGGCCTTCGGCCGTCGGCCTCTCCCCGCTACGCGGGGCGAGGCGCAGACGTCGTCAATTCCGACCGGTCATTTCATTGTGGCGAGGTACTATCGGCCTCGCAGCATCGTGCGCGCCAGCTCGAGCCGTCGTTCCAGCTGGCGCAGCGTCGCGATGCTGATGCGCTTGACGCCGACCTTGCGATTGAGCTCGGCGTTGAGCTCCGGGTGCGTGCGGCCGGTCAGGTGTACCAGGTCGATGACCGCGGCGGCGTTCTGCTCGCGAAGCTGTCGCCGCCGCGCCAGCATGCTGTTCTTCGGCGCGCCCAGCGGCACCGCGTCGGCGACGGGCGGCGGGACCTGCCCGGCGAGCGGCACCGGTTCCAGCGGAACGCGCGCGCCGTCGTTCCGATTTTCAGGGCCCGCGAGGTCGGGGATCTCGCCGTTCGGATCGTCGTCGGCGGTGGCGTCGTAGACGCGCGGACTCTCGATTTCCCGGCCATCCTCGTCGAGCGCCGTCGCCGAGATGGGCGCGAACAGCGACAGCTGCTCCGCGAGGTCGCGTTCGGTCTCCGTCTTCTTCGCCGGCGGTTCGGCCCCGTCGTCTCGCGCGGCGCCGTCGTCGTCGCCCCGCGACTCTTTCCGCAGGCAATGCCGGCGCTGTTCGGCGATCGCGCCGCCGAACTTTCGCAGCCGCACGTCGTCCGGGATGAACATGTACGCCGCCTGCCGCCCGAGGTGGGCGTTCCAGCGAACCAGCCGCCCGACAGCCTGGCGAAAGAACAGCTCGGTCACCGTGTTGGTCGCGTAGACACCGACGCGCAGCCGCGGGATGTCGACGCCCTCGGACACCATCCGCACCGCCACGATCCAGGGGGCGATCCCGCCGGCGAACCGGCTGATCTTGTCGGACGCCGTCGGATCGTCGGACGTCGCGATCGTCGGCGTGACGCCGAGGCGCTCCTCGAACACGCCGGCGATGGCCTTGGCGTGCTCCTGGTCCATCGTGATCACCAGCCCGGCGGCCTGAGGATCGCGCGCGCGCAGGTGCATCAGCTGAGCGTGCGCCTGCGCGAGCACGGCCGGCATCCACTCCCCCTCGACGGCGAGCGCGGTGCGGAGCCGCTGGCTGGCGAGGTCGCGGGCCAGCCGATCGTCGAACGTGGCCTCGTATTCCACGCCGTCCGGCGCCGTCCACTCCATGCGCCCGTTGATGCGCGGGAAGTACACCGGCCGCACGACGCGCCCGTCTTTCAGCGCGTCGCCGTAGCCGTATTCGTAGTCAGCCTCGGCCAGATCGCCGTTGTAGTTGATGAAGGGGATCGTCAGCTGGTCCGATCGGAACGGCGTCCCCGACAGGCTGAGACGCCGCCAGGCCGAGTCGAACGCGTGCCGGGTCGCGTCGCCCCACGCGCGGCTGTCGCTGGCGTGGTGGATCTCGTCGAGGATCACCAGCGCGCCGCGGACCAGCGGCCGCAGCGCGGCGGGCGACGCGGCCACCTGCTGGTACGTCACCGCCACGCCGTGGGCATCGGGCGGGAGCCCGCCGTAGCCGACGTTCCATTCCGGATCGAGGTGGATGTCGAGGCGCTCCGCCGCGTGCGCCCACTGGAACTTCAGGTGCTGCGTGGGGACGACGACCACGACGCGACGGATGGCGCGCGCCAGCAGCGCGCGTCGGGCGGCGGTGAGCGCGAACGTCGTCTTGCCCGCGCCCGGCGTCGCCACCGCCAGGAAGTTGGGCGACGCGCTCGCCTCGAAGCGCGCGAGCGCGTCGCGCTGCCACGCGCGCAGCCCGGCGGTCCCGCGCCGCGCTGTTTGTGGCGGAGCCGACTCTGTACCGGAAGTTGAAGCGCCGTCGATCGAGAACAAGGTCTACGCTTGCGAGGGTCCGTATCGTGGACGGTCGCGGCGCGCATCAACAGCTAGACAAATCAGAATCGTGGTGCGCGGGCACCAGCGACTGGTCAGCGGGCGGTGACGACGCCGAGGTGGGTCAAACAGAAGTCGATGGGGTATTCCACGCCCGTGGCGGCGGCGACCTGGAGACCCATATCCAGGAGGCCGTTGCTGATGTCGGTCGCGCCCGTGCCTTGAGGGCCGTCCCAGCACTGCACGTACATCTCGGTGAAGAGGACGTCGGTCGCCTCGCCGGTCGCGGGGTTCACGAGCGTGCACGAATCCTGCTCCTGCGCCGGATCCTTTCCGGTGGGCGTGGTCTTGAAGCGAACGGGCGGGATCATCGGACCTTCCAGCGTGAACCAGAAGCCGGTCACGCCCGCCGGCACGGTCCACGGATTTTTCGCGGCGCTCGCGTCCTGATTCAGGTTGAAGCCCAGCTCGATGCCCCAGTAGTCGCTGTAAGGGGGATGGCTGCCGTCCGTCGGGGTGGGCACCATTTCGACCGTCCCGCGGAGACAGATCTTTCCGGCCTGGGTTGGATCGAGCACGACCGTGCTGGAGCCCATGTTCGCCTTTGCCAGGAACGCCCCGCCGGCGACACCGTACGAGTTCGGCCCGAATTCATACGGGACGTCGCCGCCGGCGGCCGCGACGATCGGAATCTCCCCCGGAGAGCCGGTCACCGCGCTACTTGCTCCGTTCCCACACCCGGCGCTCGCGCCGGCGCCGACCGTGATCAGTCCCCAAACCAGCAGCCAGTCGCGGACAGGCTTCATCATCGCTCTACGCTGCACGAATCATCGTGCGCGCTCAAGTCGACGATTCAGATGTAGCGGCGGCAGGTGTAGCACCAGGTGAAGTGACCTTCACCCATCGGCAACGATTTGATGATCGGGTGTCCCGCCGCCTTCGCGTGCTTGGTGTTGTGCCCCTGCTGCGATTCGCAGCACCCGACGTGCCCGCACGTCGTGCAGACGCGGAGATTGAAGTTGGACCCACACTCCTGGCACCGCTCCGCGAGCGGCGCGTGCACCGTTCCGTCGAAGTGTGGGCAAGCGGCGCGGTCAGTCATGGCTGCGACGCACGGGCGGGCTCTGGGCTCAATCGATCGAGCTCGGCGAGCAGCCCGGTCGCGCCCATGCGTTCGAGTTGCGGGCGGGCGGCGTTGATCTCGAGCTCTGCGGCGTGGGCGTCGGCGTCCGACGCGAACAGCTGCGCCAGCGCGACCCGGTTGCGGGCGACCTGAAACGGACAGCCCGCGCGCTGCCACCGCTCGATCGCCTCGCGGCGGTTCGCGATGGCAGCTTCTCGCTGGCCGTCGTGCGCGTGGATCTCCGAGCGGGCCTCGCGCAGCAACCCTTCGACGGCGCTGGTCGTCGTCGCGCCGAAGACTTCCTCCAGCTCGGCCAGCGCCTGTCGTGCCCGGTCGGGAGCGCTGGCGGCCAGGGCGACGGTCACGGTGCTGGCGAGCAACAGCGCGCGGCGCTGCCGCTGCGACCAGCTGGACGACTCCAGCGCGCGCTCCAGCGCCCGCAATGCGCCGCCAGACTGGCCGCGCGCGAGCATGACCATCGCCAGGCCGGGCTGCGGATCCCAGCCGAGCTCGTGGGCACGCTGGAACGCGCGCTCCGCGCCGTCGAGATCGCCGCGCGCGAGCCGCAGGTCGCCCAGAATGCGGCTGCCGTCGCCGACGGCGTAGGGTGCGTACTTCGCCAGCATCTCGCAGGCCGCCACCGCTTCGCGCTCCGCGCCGTCCAGGTCGCCGCGATGTTGCAGCACCTCGGCGTGGTGCAGGCGGCAGTTGCCGGCGAAGAGC
>Ga0070683_100000432_pt1 | contig 29084 bp, 28 predicted proteins | sample KBSC713LmetaG_FD_64662 | JGI IMG/M metagenome (GOLD analysis project Ga0070683, IMG submission 64662) | Corn rhizosphere microbial communities from Kellogg Biological Station, Michigan, USA - KBS C7.1-3L metaG | ecosystem: Host-associated > Plants > Roots > Rhizosphere ... | reverse complement strand
GCAGGACGAAAACCACAAGACCGCCGAGCTCGGCATCGAACTAATCGCTAAATTTTTAGGCAAAAACTACAGCTGGTACACCAACTACATGGACCACAATACGGTGCAGTAAACAGGCCTGCGCAGCCCTGGCCAAGCGTGCTTTTTGTATTTCCGGTAATGCTTATGCTAAGCTAAACTTAAAGAGAGAGAATATGGCACACAAAACGTTGTTAGTGGCAAACTGGAAAATGAACCTGAACGTCAGCCAGGCTAGTTTACTGGTGCACCGCTTGCAGGAGCGCACGCGCGTGCACCGCAACATCGAGGTAGTGCTGGCCGCGCCCACAATGGACCTCCAGCCGCTCAGCCTGCAAATCGACCGCCGCAAGTTCCGCCTGGCCGCCCAAAACGCCTACTACAAAGACGAGGGGCCCTACACCGGCGAAGTCAGCTTTACCATGTTGCGCGACCTGGTGCACTACTGCATTATTGGCCACTCCGAACGGCGCATATTCTTCCACGACGACCTGCCCATGGTACGCGACAAAGTTGCCGCGGCCATCCGCAACGACATCACCCCCATTTTGTGCGTGGGCGAAAACCAGCACGAGCGCAAAGAGGGCCTTACCAAGCGCGTACTGCACGACCAACTCATAACGGCGCTCAGTAACCTTACGGCCCGCGGCGTCAGCGAACTGGTCGTGGCCTACGAGCCGGTGTGGGCCATTAGCACCTTCCAGGGTGAGGTTGCCAAGCCCACCGAAGTTGCCAAGGCCATGGAGTACATTCGCTACCAAATCGCCCAGCTGTACGGCGACCGCGTTGCCAGCGCCGTGCGCCTGCTTTACGGCGGCAGTGTAGATAGCTCCACCGTACGCGGTTATTTAGAGATCGAAGGTTGTAATGGCGCTTTGGTAGGCAAAGCCAGCCTCAACCCATACCATTTTGCCGATATTATTGAAGCCGCGTACCGAATGCACGCAGAGGAAGAACATGCCAACTGACCCAACCTCCCAACCCCCAAGACCACCTGAGCGCAAAGTGTTTGACGTCATGCGCCCCGGCCGCGCCCCAGCCTCGGCTACCAGCAAGCCAGTGATCGTTCCTAGGCAACGCATGGCCCCTGGCCAAGAGGCAAGCATCAGCGGCATTGGCGAGCGCGGCGTCGCCCCCGCCGAAGCCGCGGTGCCCATGCGTAAAATACAGGTTATGTCCGGCACCCGCGGTGTCCCCATTCCGGTGCCCAACGACCCTGAAGTGCCGGCCGCGCCCGCGACACCCCTCGCGCCCGTTCCTGCCGCCATGGAGGCTGTCCCCGAACAAGAGGTAGAAGCGTTGGCCGATATTGCCATAGAAGGTGTTAATAATGGCCAAGAGGTGCTCGAGCCCGCACTGGTTGCCGCGCAGCAGGCAGCGCCACAGCCTTCTATGCAGCCCGCTGCGCCCGCGTCGTCTATGCCCGCCGCTTCGTCACCTCTGCCCGCTTTTGATGTCGCACGCGACGTACCCCTCTTTCAAAAAGACGCCCCGGCAGCCATTGCCCCTGGCGCCAGCGCCCCGTCTCACCGCGGCGCGGTAATCAAGACTCTTATCCTCGTTGCTATTGTTTTACTGCTGGCCGCCGCCATTATCGACGTGCTGCTCGACGCCGGCTTCTTTGTGCTCAAGGGCGTGCCCCACACCAACTTTTTTATTCGGTAACTGCTTTAATTTTCGAGATGGTCAGTAAGTATTGGCCGTCTGCCGATTTGGTAGCTTGCATTACATCAAAGTCGTTTTGGTCAAATAGGTTTACTACCTCAGTAATGCCTCGGTGCCAATGTCGCCAGATAAGGATCGGCTCATTTTTGCGCAGTTCTACAGAGCGCACACCATTTTTCAAAGTAAATTCAATAGACAAGTCGACTTTCGGTCGGATACTGATAGATCGTGCTCGCTTATCTTCGTTAAATACCTGCTCGACGTCATAGAGTGATTCATCGATGTTGAGGAAGTCTAGAATAATGCCGTCCTGGACGGGCACTTTCCGGTTTGCGGTGTAGTAGTCAAAATAGCGTCGCGTCTTCGGAGTGTCCAGGTAGCCGCTGTTGATGAATACGTCATTAAGGCCGAGGCTATTGTTGATTACCTGCAGAACTTGTTCTGGCGACCGGAAGTTAGCGAGCGTCCCGCCCAGCAGAAATACGAGATTTGCCGTCTTTTTATCTCCAAAGTCGCTTGCCGAGAAGTCGTTAAAGCGCTCATAGCTGATGTCGCGGATATGAGGCTCTACCTTTACGCTGTCGCCAAACCATTCCTTAATATTTCTTTCGAGAATGGTGAGCATATCCTGGCTGATGTCAACGGGTATGTAGCGATTTAGCCGCCCCTGTTTAAGCAGGCGTTCGAGCGTGGGCCGGACGGGCAAACCGTTCCCTGGGCCCAGGTCTACGACATTGATCTTTTCGTAGTCTGCCAGTAACTCGTCAACGCTATCTGCAGTTAAGCGTATCAGGTTAATGCTACTTGTTAGCATGTTAGGAGTTTCTTCGGTTACGAGCCGGCGCGCATATTTATCCCAGTCCTCAGCACCGCCGTCAACATAGGTATATTGCAATGGTGTTTCGTGATGAATGGTAAGGTTTGAGATGATGTCCAGAATCTGTTTGTGGTTGTAGAGTTCATAAAATACGCTTTTGGGTGTAAGTTTTCGGGCTCCGCGAGTATTTTTGTACTTCTTGCCCTTTTGGACAAGCTCTGCAATAAGGTGCTCGTTTTTTGCCGTGTTGGCGACAAAAAACTTACCTTTAACTTCGTAAAGCTCTAAGTCGATTTTGCCCGCTTCGGCAGATTCAATCCAGTTGCGGACTGATTTCTCAGAGATTTTGTATAGACTGGCGAGTTCGGTGTTCTTAAAATATTTCATGACTTCCTAACACAATCTAATAATATACCAGAAAATGTATATTGACATGTTCCGAATGATGGTCGTATCATTGTAGAGAACACAGCAATCTTTAGTAAAGTGGTAATTATACAATAAACGGAGAGGTTTGGGAAGTATAATATGGGCAAAACACTTACACAACAGCGCATTAAGGATTTCTTGATTCTGGGGCCAACGCTCGCGCGGGATAATAAGGTGCTTGAGGCGATCCATGCGCTGTACTTCCTCCCCGAGAACTTTAAGATGATTTTTACGGGCAACGGCCCGGTCGACGAAACCTTTTATGGCGAAGTCGTATCATTAGTAGAACGAGATGCACTCGCCGACCGGGTGCATTTTTCTAATAGGTCCGATGTTTCGGATGCTGTTATCGAGCCGCACGCTACGTACCCCAAAACCAAGCACGGCGTAACGGGCGACAGCCCGGAAGCCCTGGCGAGTGCTATTCTGAACGTCGCCCGCACCGCTGTTTAGTGCTACTATTAACGGTATGAAATTACCCCGCCAACTCCTTAGCCGCATGCAGGAAACTCCCATGCCCCGGCTGTTGGCGGTTTTTGCTGTGCTGGCCGTGATAGGCATGAGCGCAGGCCTAATGGTACGCGCTGCCCGACACCACAAGCCGGCAGCGGTTGTGGTGCCTGCCTCACATGTGATGCACCCCCAGACAACGCCTGCCAAGCCGGCGGCCTTTGCTCCCGGTGCAATTGTGCCCGCCGACTACACCGTGTACCGCGACGACCAATACGGTTTTTCGTTTGCTTTCCCCGCGCGCTGGGGGCGTTTAGCGGGCCGTGACCAGCTGCGCTACACCCTGGAAACAGCGGGTACGCTCAATAATCTGCAGGGCAGTATGGAGCTGAGCCACTATGGTCTGGACGCAAAGTTTCGCCCCAAGCTCAGCGACGCTGGCCCCACGCTGGTGCCAACCGCCACCGACGGCACTATATCCTGGAAGGTGGGCGACGACAGCGCGCCGGGCACTGGCTACAAAGTGGGCGACACCTACAAAGCAGCCGTGGCGCGCACCGTGGGCACTACGACTATATACGACTTACCGCTCAGCGACAGCGGGGCCATTGCCACCATGTGGGTATTTGCCACCAAGCAAGGGTATGTGCAGATCGTTATGCCGTACCTGCTTGCGGCCGACGCCAAGCAAAAGATGCCCAGCACCGCCGATACTGCCGCCTACAACCAGCTTAAGCACACTATTTTGCAGACGTTTCAAATTTTTTGAGCCCTATTGCCCCTAAAGGGCGAGCGTTTTGATACAATAGCCAGATGTCACCAGACCTTTTAACCGGCCTTAACCCCGAGCAGCGCCGCGCCGTCGAAACGACCGAGGGCCCGCTGCTTATCCAGGCCGGTGCCGGGTCGGGTAAAACCAAAACCCTTACCCACCGCATTGCGCATATCATTGCCACTGGCAAGGCCACGCCCTATAACATTTTGGCAGTAACCTTCACCAACAAAGCCGCCAAAGAAATGCGCCTGCGCGTGGCCGACTTGCTGGGCCAGAGCGCCGACAACCGCAGCTTTATGCCGTACATGGGGACATTCCACTCTATATGCGTGCGCATTTTACGGCAGGACGGTGAGCACATTGGCATCCCGCGCTCGTTTGTTATTTTTGACGAATCCGATCGCCAAGCCGCTGTCAAACAAGTGAGCAAACAGTTAATGCTCGACGAAAAAAGCTTTCCGCCCCGCGTTATAAGCAGCGTTATTAGCAGCGCCAAAAACGACATGACCAGCCCGGTAGATCTGGCCGACGCCCCTGGTTCGTCGCCCGCCCAGCGCGCCGCCGCCCAGGTCTTCCCCCTGTACGAAAAGGCGCTTAAGCAGGCCTCGGCGCTCGACTTCGACGACCTCATTAACCGCACCGTGTACATGCTGCAGTCCAACACCGAGCTGCGCAAAAAGTGGCAGGCCCAGTTTAAATACGTCATGATCGACGAATACCAAGACACCAACGCCGCTCAATACAAGCTGGTCAAGCTATTTACCAACCAAAACAACAATATTGCAGTAGTAGGAGATGACTGGCAATGTCTCCTCCCTAACAGCTTGATCCAGACCGAGCACGGCCCCAAAAAGATTGAAGAAGTTACAAAAGGCGAAATGGTTAAGGCGGCAAGCGGCTATGGCAAAACAGGCTATTTTAAAGTCTCGGCCCACAAAAAATTTAGTTATAACGGTGAGGTAATCCGCATCAAGACGGCCTCCGGCAAAGAGCTAACCTGTACACCTAACCATTTGCTGTTTGCCCGCTGGCAAGCAATCGAGTCCTATTTTGTCTATTTAATGTACTCCCGAGGTAAGGGGTATAGAGTTGGTATGACAAAAGGCACGCGTTTTGATGGCAAAAAGAACGATATTGGCCTGAGAGTGCGGGCAAACCAGGAGCGTGCCGACCGCATGTGGGTCCTGAGGGTGTGTAAGAGCCGCGAAGAGGCTGCCTATACAGAGGCTCTCTTTTCCTATAAGTATGGAATTCCGATGTTGGTTTTTCATGCCTTTGCCAATCGGGCTATGCAGTTTGGCCAGAAGTTTATAGACGCAATTTACCAGGAAATTGACACCAAAACGCGGGCCAAACAATTCATGGCCGACGAGAAGTTACTGTTCGATTACCCCCACTTTATGCCGCAGGCGACGACCCGCAATGGCCTCAAACGCATCAATATAAATGTTGTGCTTTTTGGGGACAAACGGGCCTCCAACCAAAGTAATTGGTCGGCGAGCCGGATTTCGGCCAACACAACCGACCGCCACGATTTGCAGATTTTTGACGATTTGGGATATACGGTTAGAGCGGGGCGGGCTGGCACCTTCCGCGCAGAGATTCATAATCTTGACTACGGCCACATCGAGCAAACCCTAGAAGCAATACAAGCGAGTAAAAGCCTGGATATACACATTAATAAGTATGGGTTTATAACCGAACAGAAGTTTCAGTTCATGCCCGCCAGCCACATTCACATTGGCATGGCACTCCCCGTATTGGCAGATGACGTCCTGGTGGCCGACCAGGTTGTTGCGGTACAAAAAGAAACTTACGCCGGCCCGGTATACGATCTCGACATAGAAAAAGTCCATAACTATATCGCATCGGGCGTTGCGACTCATAACTCGATTTATTCGTGGAGGGGTGCGGACTTTCGCAATATTTTAAACTTTGAGCACGACTACCCTGACTGCGCGGTTATTAAGCTGGAGCAAAACTACCGCAGCACCAAGCATATTTTGGATGCCGCCCACGCCATTATCACCAAAAACCAGCAGCGCTCGGACAAAGAACTGTGGACCGAGGCCGGCGACGGCATGCCGGTACAGATGCTGCAAGTAGGCAGCGAGCGCGCCGAGGGTGAGGCGATTGTGCGGCGCATACGCAACTCGGTCGATGCCGGGCTACGGCGCTACAGCCATTTTGCGGTGCTGTACCGCACCAACGCGCAGTCGCGGTCGGTAGAAGAAACATTCATCCACTACGGCATCCCGTACCGCATCGTTGGTGGCCAACGCTTTTACGACCGCAAAGAAATTAAAGACCTCATGGCTTACATCCGGCTCATTTACCAGCCCGAAGACCGCATCAGCTTTGCGCGTATTGTAAACGTGCCAACCCGCGGCATTGGCGCCAAAAGTCTGCAGAACTTTTACGACTGGATGGCCAGCACCGGCAAAACACTGTACGAAGCGCTTACCGAGGCCGCGACGTGCGGCACGGTAACCGGCAAGGCCAGGCAAGGCTTAAGCGAGCTGGGCGACATTCTCAACTCGCTTCGGGAATTGGTCGACGAGACGCCGCCAGCCGGCATTATCGACTCCTTGGTGCGCCGTATCGACTACCTCAAATACGTCGACGATGGGTCGCCCCAGGGCCAGTCGCGCCAAGAAAACGTCAAAGAGCTGATAGGCGTTGCCCAGGAGTACCAAGACGTGGGTCTGGCCGGCTTTTTAGAAGAAGTGGCGCTGGTGAGCGATATAGACCAAGCCGACTTCGATGGCAACGCCGTAACGCTCATGACCCTGCATGCTGCCAAAGGCCTGGAGTTCCCGGCCGTGTTTATGGTGGGCATGGAAGAAACCATTTTTCCGCACTCCCGCGCGCTGTACGACCAGTTCGAAATGGAAGAGGAGCGCCGCCTGTGCTACGTGGGCATGACCCGCGCCCGCGAGGAGTTGTACATGATCTATGCCACCAGCCGCATGCTGTATGGCGGCTCCCAGCACAATCCGCCGTCGCGTTTTTTGAGTGAAATCGACGCCGAATTCCAGCCGTCCGATACCGGCTACGGCTTTGGCAACGTCGGCGCCTTCCAACCCAGCGGTTTTGGTAAGGCTGCCGTAGAAGAAGTGCCGTATACCGATGACGGCGAACCCCACTACGTGCCCGAGATTAACGAAGGCGACAGCGTCCGGCACCAGCTTTTTGGCGTGGGCACCGTGGTAGAAATGGACGGCGACAACGCGACCATTTACTTTAAAGGCAAGGGCACCAAAAAACTCAATATTGCCTTTGCGCCGCTTGAAAAACTATAGGAGTCCCGGGTAATCCCGGATAATATTGTTACAATAGAAGGGACTGGACGATAGATAGCTGGCAAACATGCGTAAAATATTTGGGCGAGTTAAAAAGCGATACGTGGTGGTGCAGCGCAAGCATGTGCGCTCGCTCAAGCGTGTAGGCCGCCACCCGGCCTTTACGGTGCCGCTTATTACCTTGTCGCTTATGGCGCTGTTTACCGTGGTGGTTATTTTGGGTATTAACGGCGGCAGTCCGCAGCTGCGCTCCAGCGATGTGCATGTGGTTATTGTTAATCACGACAAAAAAGAGCAAACCATACCCACCCGCGCCCCAACCGTTGGCGGCGTGTTAAAACGCGCCGGCATTACCCTCAACCCCGGCGATGTTGTGGAGCCCACCACTGATACTGAGGTGGTGAGTGACAACTTCCGCATTAACGTTTACCGCGCCGTGCCGGTTACGATCGTCGACGGGGGCAGAAAGACCTTTGCTTTTAGCGCCGCCTCGACCGCCCGCAGCATTGTCAAGCAAGCCGGTATTGATGTATTCCCCGAGGACAAGCTGTTACTGCTGCCCGCCGACAACTTTTTGGTCGAGGGCTCGATTGGCGAGCGCGTGGTTATCGAGCGCGCCACCCCCGTTAACCTCAACCTCTACGGCACCCAAGTAAGCATGCGCACGCTCGCCAAAACCGTGGGCGGCTTACTGACCGAGCGCAATATTAAGATGCAGCCCGGCGACACTGTCACGCCCACCCAGGGTGTGGGTATAGCGCCCAATATGCAGATATTTTTGTTGCGCAAAGGCGTTAAGATCGAAACTGCCGAGGAGACCATCCCCATGCCGGTCGAAGTCGTAGAAGACAGCGGCCTGAGCTTTGGCACCGTGGTGACCCGCCAGCAGGGATCGGACGGCAAAAAGCTCATTACCTACCAGGTCGACACCATTAAGGGAGAGAAAAAGGTCATCCAAGAAGTGGTTACCGTGCAGGCCGTGGCCCAAATTACAGCCCGGGGTAAGGCAGTGCAAATCCCCAGCGACAAGCAGGCGGTTATGGCCTCGGCCGGGATTTCGTCCTCCGATTACCCCTACGTCGATTATATTATCAGCCACGAGTCCGGCTGGTGCCCCACCAAGCTGCAGGGCCAAATTGGCTACTGCCCGCCGTACGCTCCGGATTCTATTCCTGCCGGCCTCGGTTACGGCTTGGGCCAGGCCACGCCAGGCACCAAAATGGCCAGCTTTGGCGCCGACTGGAAGACCAACGCCGCTACCCAATTGCGCTGGGCTACCAGCTATGCCCTGGGCCGCTATGGCAGCTGGGGCGCGGCCTACAACTACTGGCAAGCGCACCACAACTGGTAGCTCCTTTTCGCCGCTTGCGGCGGCCATGGTACCATATGGGTCTATGCCACCAACTAAAAAGTCACTTGGACAGCATTGGTTGCACGATCCCGCTAGCCTGGAGGCTATTTGTGATGCCGCGGCCGTTGGGCCGGAAGATACCGTGCTGGAGATCGGCCCGGGCCTGGGTACCCTCACGACCAAGCTGGTGGCGCGCGCTAAAAAAGTCGTGGCCGTGGAGTTTGATACCGAGCTAGCCAAGCACCTGGCCACCCGCGTGCCCGCCACCAACCTCGAAGTTCTGTCTCAGGATATTTTGCGTTTTGATTTAAGTACGCTGCCCGCCGGTTATAAAATTGTCGCCAACATCCCGTATTACTTAACGAGCAATCTGCTGCGTGTGCTGGTGGAATCTCCCACGCCCTTTGCGCAGGCCGCGCTGCTCGTCCAAAAGGAGGTTGCCGAGCGCGTTTGCGAACATCCTGGCAACATGAACCTGCTCGCAGTTTGCATGCAGTATTACTGCGAGGTACGCCTGGGTGCCGTTGTGCCCGCCAAGCTGTTTACGCCGCCGCCAAAGGTAGATTCGCAGGTGTTAGTGCTTACGTACCGGCCCGAGCCGTTGTACCCGGATGTTAACGTTAAGGAGTTTTTCCGGATTGCCAAAGCGGGTTTTGCCCAGCGCCGCAAAACGCTACTCAATTCGCTGGGCGCTGGGCTGCACCTCAGCCGCGAACAGGCCGGAGCTCTCCTCGAAAATGTTGATATTCCGCCCGCTACCCGCGCTCAAAGTCTGACACTCGACGATTGGTATGCCTTGTACGAAGCTTACCAAGACATGCAATAACCTTAAGCCACGGCAGGCAGCGTGGTGATGCTTGACGTGTTAAGTATGTGTGGTAGGCTGGAACAATGAAGCCGGAGCACAGCATTGGGTACTTGTTGCAGCACGTTGCTGGTGTGCTGCTGGGGCAGTCCGACCAAGTGCTGCAGGAGCGGCTGGGTATCGGCATGTCGCAGTACAAAATCCTCATGATGCTCCACGTTATGCCTAACGTCGACCAACGCAAATTGGCCGATTGCCTGGGTCAAACCGAAGCCAGCATTAGCCGCCAGGTAAAACTGCTGCAGCAAAAAGGGCTGCTCGCCACCCGCGTCGACCCGGCCGAGCGCCGCCGCCACCTTACCACGCCCACCGCAAAGGGCATAAAGATCACCGAAGCGGCCCGCGACGTGCTCGACCAGCACCAGGCGCCGCTGTTTGCGACCCTCAACGAAAAGCAACAGCAACAACTCAAAGAAATGCTGACTATTTTACATAGTTATGTCTGCGCACCAGGGAGGCCAATGGCCTGCGACCACCCATTTGACCTTGCCGACGTGTATACTATAGGCAAGGAGTCCTAGTTTGGAACACATCCGAAGCAAGCTGGAGGGTAAGGCGCTGCCCATCGTCTTTTTGGCCATTTTTCTGGACGTTTTAGGCGTCAGTATTCTTATTCCCGTTTTACCGCAGCTCATCTATACCATCTTTATGCCAGCCGGCTATGCCATGGACACCAGCCTGATTATGCTCGGTTGGCTCACCGCCATTTATCCTTTTATGATGTTTTTTACCACGCCCATCCTCGGGCAGCTGTCCGACCGCTATGGGCGCAAGCCAATTTTGGGGCTCTGTTTGTTTGGCACGGCCGTGGGCTACGTTATTTTTGCGACGGGCATTTTGCTGCATAACATCCCGCTGTTATTTTTGGGCCGGGCGCTCGACGGTATTACCGGCGGCAACATTAGCGTGGCCCGGGCTATCATCGCCGACGTGAGCGCCCCCGAGCACCGGGCGCGCAACTTTGGTGTGATGGGCGCAGCGCTGGGCATGGGCTTTGTAGCCGGCCCCTACATTGGTGCCCGTTTGGCCACACCCAACGCCGACTTTTTTGGTTTGTTCCACAGCCCCAGCTGGTTTAACCACGCCACACCCTTTTGGTTTGCGGCCATTTTGGCGATCGTTAACATGCTTGGCGTGCTGCTTATTTTGTCCGAAACCCACAAGTCCATTAACCGCAAGGTTAAGGTAGCCTGGACCAAATCGCTGCAAAACATCCGCAAGGCGGCGGCCCGGCCGGCCTTTCGGGTTATTTTTACCGCCGAGTTCTTGTTTTGGGGCGGTTTTACCTTTTTTACGACCTTTTTCCAGGTATTGCTCATCCAAAAGTTGGGCTTTAAGGGCAGCAATGTCGGCGACTTTTTTGCCTACATTGGCATTTGCATTGCCGTGTCGCAGGCCATTTTGGTGCCGTTTTTGGTTAAGCGCTACAAGAGCCACAACCTCCTAAAGGTCGGCCTTATTGGCAGCGGCTTTGCCTTGTTACTGCTGCTGTGGCCGCGCACAACTCCGCAGTTGTTGCTGGTGGCGCCGCTCATCGCGGTGTTTAACGGCATGACCATGGCCAATGCCTCGGCACTGGTAAGCAACTCCGCCAGCATGGACGAGCAGGGCGAGGTGCTGGGCATTGAGGCTAGTGTGCAGTCGCTGGCCCAGGCTATTCCCGCCGCGGTCAGCGGCTATATCGCCGCTGCGGGCATTACCATGCCGGTAATTGCCGGGGGCCTTTGCGTGCTGGTCGCCGGTATTGTGTTTGCCGTTTTGTACCGCCTGCCCAAAGCGACGCGTGCCGCTAAGGGCGCCCGCGCTGCAACTTCGTCTGCCTTGTAACTTACGACCCGCTCAAGGCCCTCACCCTCTGCACCTACTCTTGACTATGGAAGCGCGGATGTGTTAAAAAACACATCCGAGACCCATACCTCAAGAGTAGGTGCAGAGGGTGAGGGCCTTGAGCCGAGGCTGCCCTCTTAGCGGTATGGTTTAGAATGGGCTGGTAAAATTGCACCCAGCTTCCATAGTCCCGAGTGCGCGGCGCGAGAAGCCGGCCAGATCGTAACCATAAATAGCTAGTGTTTACTCTGTTAACGTGCTATAATACTAATCAAATCGGATTCGTTCGATTTTTTGTGGTCGGTCCAGCCTTTTTAGGCAGCGGCCGCACGCACATACGGGGCTGAATTTAAGCTCGACGTTGGACTTTATCGGTTGAATCAGCAGGTCGCTTGTCAGCGTTATAGGCAAAACTTCATAGATGCAAAAATCTCTGATTTTGCACGAGCAGTGAACGCCCAGATTGCTAGCCGCACGGCTAACCTATTTGGTGCTAAGCTTGCTTTTGCAGCTCAAGCCTAGATTTATCTAGTGCCGTGCCTAGGGTGACGCCAGATAGCACTAGAGCGCGCCATATCATCTGGACGCTTTCGTAGTTCTGTCCAGGCTGCGAACTAAGACCAGGACTTAGGACAATGACGTTTCGGTTACTTAGCCGTTGTTGCCCGAAATTTTTAAGCAACCTATACCTGTAGGATAGATCAACCAGATAAACTAGCGGACGCGGGGGCGGTACCCGCCAGCTCCTCCATAGCAAACGCCTCACTTTTGTGGGGCTTTTTCTTTGCCCTTAGAGCCTGCGGCGGGGCTCAATAAACGAGATGGGTGACGTTGCATAACAGGCGTCTAACAGCGTACATTAAGGCTAGGCATAACTAACACAAAGGAGCGGTTTTTATGGGGAGACAGCGTAATAGCAATGAAACAGGTTTTGGTTTAGTAGGGGTGCTCGTAGTACTTCTTTGTGTGTCAGTCATCGCCTTTGCCGGCGTGTATGTTGTGCATAACCGCAGTAATAATAAAACAGCGGCCAGCACCACTCCGGTACCCAAGGCGTACACCCCCCAAGAGGCGACCGCCTTTGTCCAAAAGACCTACGACGATTACCTCGCGGCTTTAAAGAAGGCCAACAGCGACCCATCTAATACGCAGCCAGTCGCACAAGTAGGGTTAGAGGTAGTGAAAGACAGTCTCGCAGCCGACTTATACAAAAAGGCCGCTGCAGTCACCCAAGCCACGCCTTTTAGTTGTACCGCGCAGTACGTGACCGATAAATACACTGCTTCTTTAGTGTCGAGTAATAAAGCAAATGCGGTGGTAGCGGTCTCGATTTCCAACGGGGGCGGTTTTCATGGTGACGCCATAACCGCCACGGTAGATTTAACCTCTCTAAAGATCACGTCTGTCGTCTGTCTCCAGTAGGTGTTTTAACTTTTGCGGTGCTTTTTTGATTCGTTTTTACCACCCGGGTGTAAGATAAAAAGACAATCAAGGGGAGGGCGCTGCTACATGAAGCACATCGAACAGACTTATACGATTCGTGCACCTTTGCGTAAAGTCTGGCAGGCGTTTACCGACCCGGCAGTTATTGCCAAGTGGGGCGGCGGCCCGGCTGTTATGAGCGAGGTTGCCGGCAGCGAGTTTTCGCTATGGGGCGGCGATATATTTGGCACCAATACCCGCATAGTCAAAAACAAGCGGCTGGAGCAGGACTGGTTTGGCGGCAAAAAATGGGCCCAAGCGTCCGAAGTGGTGTTTACATTTACTGCGGCTAATGGCAAAACAATCGTAAAATTGGTGCAAGATAACGTGCCAGACGACGAATCCGAGGCCATAGAGCAAGGCTGGAAAGACTACTATTTTGACCCTATAAAAGAGCTGCTGGAGGCCGAGCGGCTATAACCAGACCGAAGCCGACCTGGGCGCCTTTGGTTTTTTGCCCGCAGATTTTAGGCTATAGTTGAATGCAATATGCCCGACGAACCACCTCCACTGGCGTGCGCCGAAAAGCTGGCGTTCGACACCCAAAAACAGGCCCAAACCGCCGCAACCGTGGCAGCGTACCAACACGGCACCTCGCTTAAGGCCTACCGCTGCACCCACTGCAATCTGTGGCATTTGAGCAGTAATTAGCACATATCTACTCTCGAACTGTTAAATAGTTCATAGTTAGTTCAGCAAGAGGGGTCTATACTAGAAGGGTAATGCATAGGAGGTGTTAGATATGCAGAACAATGTAAGCAAGACCAATCCTTTCCTGTACGGTGAGCAAGCAGACGCAGAACTCGAAATGCTCAAGAAATTAAAGGCCAAAAGCGCCATCCAAAGCGACGACGAAGACGAGTAGAACTTAAGCCGCAAAGTAGGTTACAATAACCTTAAACATGTTAGATGTACTACTTATTGCGGCTGGTTTAGCAGCAGGAGGCCTGAGCGGCCTGGTGGGTGTGGGCGGCGGCGTGGTGCTGGTACCCATGCTTGTGCTGCTGTTTGGGTTTACCCAAAAGTCGGCGCAGGGGACGACCCTGGCCATGCTCACCTTGCCGGTGGGGATTTTGGCGGCATTTACGTACTACCGTGCCGGGCACGTTAATCTTAAGGCGTCTTTGTGGATTGCCACGGGTTTTATTGTGGGTTCGTTTTTGGGCTCACACTGGGCTGTACGCTTGCCAGACCATACGGTCAGCCGTATTTTTGGCGGCGTGCTGCTCGCGGTAGCAGTAAAACTGCTGTTTTTTACTAAGTAGCCGTCCCAAAGCTGTGCCTATACCTGTTTAAAACCGTCCCAACAGGTAGTCCTTAACGCTCGGGACGGAGCTGGGGTCGCTCACATGAGCACACGGTAGGCCAGGCCGAGGCTCAGTGTACGGTACATTTTGCCTTGATTTTAGGTAAATATTATGCTACTATACTTGTAGTTGTTTTTAATGAATCCGGGTTTATGTGTTTTTAGGGATTTTTACTCGATTTCATTCTAGAGCGACCATCGAGTAACAATTAACACATAAAGGATTCTTTTTTATGCCATATAACTCACGAATTTCGGGACGCACGCGCGCCCCTCGCACTGCTTATCATTCTGGCGGCAACAGTGGCCGCAGCCGTTCACCCCAGCGTAAGGGGCCAAAGAAGGACTACATTCATCCTTCGCGTTTTGTTAAAGCCGCAGCGCCCGTAGCCGAAGAAAACTACGAGCCCAAAAACCGCTTTAGCGACTTTGCCATGCACCCAACACTGCATGCCAATATCGAGCGCAAAGGTTTTGAGCGTCCTTCGCCCATCCAGGACGAAGCCATTCCCCTGGGCCTGGCTGGCCGCGACATTATTGGTATTGCCAACACCGGTACCGGTAAAACCGTAGCTTTTGCAGTGCCTGTACTACACCGCCTTATGACCGACCCCGGTTCTAAAGTGCTGGTTATTGCACCAACCCGCGAACTTGCCCAGCAGATCGAGGACGAATTCCGCGCCATTGGAAAGGGCACCGGGCTACGCGGTACTTTGCTTATTGGCGGCACCAGCATGAGCAACCAGTTGCGCGACCTGCGCGTCAACCCGGAAATCATTATTGGTACACCGGGCCGTATTATGGACCACATTCGCCGTGGTTCGTTGAGCCTCGACGACGTAAACACCGTTGTGCTCGACGAAGTCGACCGCATGCTGGACATGGGCTTTGTCGAAGATGTGAGCGACATTTTGGGCAAGCTCGCTACGGAGCGTCAGTCGTTCTTTTTCTCGGCAACCATGGACCGCAAGGTCGAGAACCTCATTTCGTTCTTTTCTAACGACCCGGTTACGGTCTCGGTTAAAACCGGCGACACCACCGAAAACGTCCACCAGGACATCATCTGCTACGACACCTCAACTGCCAAGATCGAGCAACTGCACAACGTGCTGCTTGCCCAAGGCATGAGCAAGGCTATTGTGTTTGACGACACCCAGCGCGCCGTCGAGCGCCTGAGCGACGAGCTGATCGCCCGCGGATTTAAGGCCGATGCCATTCACGGTGGCAAGAGCCAGGGCCAACGCAAGCGCGCCCTAGAGCGCTTTAAGCGCAACGAAATTAATGTGCTGGTTGCAACCGACGTTGCCGCTCGCGGTATCGACGTTGCCGACATCTCGCACGTTATTAACTACTCGCAGCCGCAAGACTTCGAAACCTACAGCCACCGCATTGGCCGCGCCGGCCGCGCCGGCAAGATCGGCTACGCGCTGACCTTCATTACCGAATAGCCTTTACGGCCCGGCTACAAAAAAGACGTACCTCCCAATGGTGCGTCTTTTTGGTGTGTCTTAGGTTATAATTCGGCCATGACTACACCGTACAAAATTGATACTCCCGAAATGCGCTTTGCTATCCAGTTTGTACTGGCCGCCGGCAAAACTATCCGCGACGCCTTTACGTTTGACGTAACAGTCGATTGGAAGCATAACGATACGCCGATTACCCAAGCCGGCATTGCCATAAATGCCCGTTTTATCGCCGAAGCCTCCAAGCAATTTAAGGGCTACAGCATCTTGGGTGAGGAAGCCAGCCAGCCGCTGCCGGGGGCGGAGTGGGCTTGGGTAATCGACCCCATCGACGGCACCGGCCCGCTTATACAAGGCATTCCGCTGAGTACGTGCTGCGTTTCGCTTTTGCATAATGGCATTCCTGAGCTGGGAGTTATATATGACCCCATGCTGGACCGATTGTTTTACGCCCAAAAAGGGCACGGCGCTTTTATGAATGGCCAAAAAATCAGCCTGTCGCCGGCGACGTCATTTGACCGCAGTTTTGTGCACATGGATTCGCTTAAAACCGGTAATCGCAAACTGATGCCGCTACGCGAAAAGCTTATAGAAAAGGGTAGCGTGCCAATGCTTATAAACGCCATCCAGTACGGTGCGGCGCTCGTGTGTGCCGGCCGCGGTGCCGGTGTGGTGTTTAGCCTGCCAAATTTTTGGGACGTGGCAGCACCCTACATTATTGGTGTGGAAGCGGGCGGGGTAGCCACCGACCTGTACGGCAACCAGCAGCGCTACGACGAACCGGTTAAAGGTTTTATTTTGGCCAACCCTACGCTCCACAAGGAACTCGTGGGCATGGTTGCTGACTGCCTGAACAGGAATTAGAAGAAGTAACTCCCAAACCTCAGAATCCGCCCCCACGGCACTTGCGGGTCTCAAAATGTGCTTTTTATAGCACATTATTGAGCTTCCGAGGTGCCTTAGTGGGCGGATTCTGAGGTTTGGGAGTTACACGATATCAAAATACTGCATCGAGACAGCCAAGTGCTTTTTGCCGATTTCAATCCGTTGTTTGATCGCGTCGCTAGGGTTCCATTCGTAGCGGCGGACGCGCAGGGTCATTTTAGAGACCGTGTAGCGCAGGCGCAGCAGCTCAAACTTTTGGTCAAAATCGTTGGGCTTATCGGCGATAGACCAATAACCCTTTAGCATGCCCGCCAAACGTTCTGGTTCAAAAAAGGTGCTCCAGCAGGCAATGTCGGCCACCGGGTCGCCGGCCACGCATTCGTCCCAGTCGATCATGCCGGTGATTTTTTGGCCGTCGGTGAGGGCGTTCCAGTCGGCAAAGTCGTTATGGATAAGGGTGGGCTTTTTGCAGCCCAGCAGCGGATTATCCATGCTCAGGAGTTTGTCGACCGCCGCGCCCTGCGCCTTGGTAATAATATCGCGTTCGACCAACGTCTTTAGGTTAAAGGCCAGGCCGGCGCGTACGGCACCGGCAAAGGTATCGTGCAAGCCAACTAAATCGCCATCCTTGGCTTTTTGGTTGTCGAAGGGCCCAAAGCCGGTAACCGACAGCTTGTGCAATTTGGCCATGCACACGCCAATATCAAACAATAGCTTGGCTTCGTCTTCGGGATGTTTGGCCAGCCACACCTGCATGGCGTCGCCTGGCAGCTTTTGGCACACCTGAAAGGCAAAATCGTTGGGGTTGGCCAGCTCATGAATAATGTAGGTTTTAAAGGCGGGCAAGCCAGCGTCCATGGCTTTTTGCGAGGCGGCCGACTCGGCATAAAAGTAGCCATTATAGACGCCGCGGGGATGGATGCGGATGATTACCTCGGTACCAGAAACGCGGGTAGCCAGCCGCACCGAATTAACATTGCCAAGGCTGGTTTGGGCGGCGGGGTCCAGCGGCGCGAGCGACGCAACGGGGTCATCGGGCAGCACGGCATTAACGGCTGCAATAATATCGCTATCTTCTAAGTTGCGGTGCCGGTCGGCCCATATTGCGCCGGCTTCTTGCGGCGTAATGAGCCGGTCGGTCTGCCAGTAAAACACATTGCTGCGGTCGGCAATTTTACGGTTGATTGCTTCCAGTTGTTGCGGCGTAAGGGGACTACTCATTGCCCGATTATCGCACATCACGCCTAAAGCTCATAAACTCAATCAAGGCAGAACTAAGACGTTTTGGCCTACTCTCGACTAGAACCCAACGGCTTCTTTGGTAATGATAATTTCGACGCGGCTGGCCGGATCTTTTTCGTAGGTCAGCACCTTGTTAATGCTGCTGTGGCCGCCATATGCCTTAAGGGCGCGGGCGTCTTCCAGGGGGAAGGTGTAGGTTTCGAGGCGGTCTCTGGCCTCGCGCAAGTCTTTAACAATTTTTTGGGCACCGACCACCCAAATGACGCGTTCGGCACCGTAGGTGTAGGCCGGCAATTGACTGCCGGTGGCCGAAGCCACCAGGGCGTGGCCGTCTTGGGTTAAGGCATGCACGCTGCCTACCACAAAGTCGGGCGCGGAGCCCAGTTTGCGTTGCTCGCGCTTTTTGCTTGCGTCGGCCATGAGGGCTACCAGCTTGGGACGGACGGCGTCGTAATCGCCGGATTCATTAATCGCGGCTGCCAGGCCCGTGGCCTCAACAGTTTGGGAGGTAACGGTAAGTACCTCGGCACCTTTGGGCAGGAGTGCCAAAACGGCTGCCTTGGCCGCGGCCAGGTCATTAACCACAGTTACTTTAAAACCGTTGGCGCCCAGCGCCTGGACGGCGACGTTGATAGCAGTTTGGTTTGCGGCCTTACTGTAGTCAGTCATGTACCCTCCTGAAGAAATTATTGTAGGTGATGCTATACAAAGTAAAGTATATCTACTTCAGCATAGCGCCATTACTATATATTGTAAAGTATCGTATAATACCAGGTATGAAAGAAGTGATAGAGCCCATTAGCGGCTGTATTGCCCAGTCGTTAAAAGTGATTGGCGACAAATGGACCGGCCTGATTGTGCGCGACCTAACCCATGGCCCGCGGCGTTTTGGCGAGCTGGAAGAGTCACTGGCCGGCATTAGCCCGCGCACCTTGTCGCAGCGGCTCGACACACTCGAAGCCCACCAAATTGTAAGTAAACGAACTTTTGCCGAGGCCCCGCCGCGCGTCGAGTATTCGCTTACCAAAGAAGGTGAGGAGCTCATTCCCATTCTGCAGTCCATGGTTGAGTGGGGCGCCAAGCACCTGGGTTGACGTTTCTTGACCGCAAGCATAAGCTGGAACTATGCATAAAATACATCTCCTTCGCAATGTAACAATAGGGTGCGCGTTGGTCTTTGCCGTTTCGGCTCTGCCAGGCGCAGTATTTGCTGAACACGGCAGCGACGATAGCACTATCCCCAACTCAACCACCAGCGGTTCGGGTGGCACTGGTAGTAGTAGCGATTCTGGCGATTCTTCGTCTGCCTCGTCTGCGTCCGACGATTCCGGGCGAACCTCGGGCAGCGGCAGTGCCACGCGCGAAAAACTCAAAGCCGCCGCCGAGCAGCTCAAAGAAAAGTCCCAAGAAACCCACACCGAGCGCCTCGAAGCCGCTAGACTCAACCTCTGCACGAACCGCCAAAAAGAAATTACCAGCATTATGACACGCAGCATTACCCGGGCCCAAAACCAAACCACGCTGTTTAGCTCGATTGCTGAGCGAGTCAAAGCCTTTTACATCAAAAAAGGCAAAACCCTGGCCACCTACGACAGCCTAGTAGCTGCAGTAACGGCCGCTAAAACACAGGCCGCCGCCGACCTGGCTACTGTTAAAGCCGACACCTTTAGCTGCGATAGCAACGACCCCAAAGCTCAAGCTGCAGCTTTTAAGGCCGATTTAAAAACGCTTACCCAGGCCATAAAGGACTACCGCACCGCGGTTAAAAACCTGATAGTCGGCGTTAAGTCGGTACAGGGAGATTCATAATATGAGCCGTTTAGAGCGTATAGCCGGTTTTACCATGGTAGAGGGTGTATTTGTGGTATTGGCCATAGGGCTTATTGGTGTAACCAGTGCAGCAGTGGTGCGGCAAAATCACAAAAGCAAAGCGGTACCCAGCGCCGCCCAGCAAGCCGTAACCAGCCAGGCGCCCACCGTCCCAACTATCAAAGATACTACCGACCTTACTCAGGCCCAGCAGACGCTGGACCAAACCAATGTCGATGCCTCAGCAACTGACTCTACCCAGCTCGACAGCCAGTTAAGCGACTTTTAAGCGTCTTATTGGCGCGCCCGGCCTCGCCACAGTGTGGTAGGCTAAAAGTAGTATGTTAAAGCAAACTCGTTCCATTGCCAAAACCAGCGCCAGCCGCTTGCTGCGCCTGCAAGCTCCCAAAGATCTTACGACCGACGACGTGCGCGACGCCCGGCTGTACATTGCTCTGTTTTGGAAAAAGCTGCAGCGCAACCACCCGAAAGACAGCGGCAGCGGCCTTGGTTTGCCCAAGCCCTATATTGTGCCTGCCCAGGAAGAGGGCCGCGAATTTGATTTTAACGAGCTGTACTACTGGGATAGCTATTTTATCGCCCAAGGACTGCTTGATACCGAGCACGAAGCGCTGGTAAGCGGCATCTTAGAAGACCTGTTGAGCCTGTTTAAACGTTTTTCTGTTATCCCCAACGCCTCACGCACCTATCTTACCGGCCGGTCGCAGCCGCCGCTGCTCACCAGCTTTATCTTTGACCTCTATAACGTCTACCAGCCGGGCCTGCCGTGGCTTAAGGAGCACATGGCGCTCGCCGAGCAGGAGTACCACACCGTGTGGATGGGCACCACCAAGCCCCACGCCCGCCAGGTCCACCAGGGCCTGAGCCGTTATTACGACGTAAACATGACCCACGACCTGGCCGAGGCCGAGAGCGGCTGGGACTATACCCCACGCTTTGGCCGCCAATGCCTCAACTACCTGCCAGTAGACCTCAATTCGCTGCTTTATAAGTACGAGCTGGATTTTGCCCGCGCCGCCAAACTGCTCGGCGACAGCGCCGCTGCCGAGCGCTGGAGCGATGCAGCAGAAGCACGCAAACACACCATGAACAAGCTCATGTGGGACCGCGTGCGCAAAATATACGTCGACTACAACTACGTTAAGGAAAAGCGCGGCAGTGTTATGTCGCTCGCTACTTTCTTCCCCATGTGGGCAGGCATGGTCGACGAAAAGCAGGCCAAGCTGCTGGTTAAGGCCCTGCGCCGCTTCGAACAAAAAGGCGGCCTGGCCACCACCGACAGCATGCCGCTCGGCAAGTACGTGCCCGGCTCCATGCCGGTGCAGTGGGCCTACCCCAACGGCTGGTCGCCCTTACATTTTGTAGTGGTTAAGGCCCTCCAGCGCTACGGTTACCACGATGACGCCCGCCGCATTGCCATGAAGTGGCTGCGCACAAACCTGGGCTGGTTTACCGAACACGGCGTCTTTTTGGAAAAGTACAACGTCGTCAACCCCGAAAAACCACCAGCCAAGGGCGTGTACCCCTCCCAGACCGGTTTTGGCTGGACCAACGCCATTTTTGAGCGCTTTTGCCAAGAGTTTATCGACGGCACACCGCAAAATTAGATATACTCCACTACCGGTTAGGTCCTGGCATTTTTAAAAAGCTCATTGTGCTTATGCTCTATTCCGATTATCCTTAAAAAGAAGAGCTTTATAGAATGTCAATGCTTAAACTGTCGTTTGGGAAGAGTATTAAAACGCAGCTGATTGTCCTGCTTTTTGGACTAACCGCTGCTTCTATTGGGGTGATTGGGTTTTTGGGTATTCGGGCGGTTATTGACTCGGGCCATAAAGCCGAGGCCATTACCACTAAGTCGACCGAGCAACGCGCGCAGGAACTGCTGGTACAAACCGCCCAGGCTACTGCGTCTAAAAACAGCGTGGTGTTCCAAAACGTGCAGCGTATTACCTTTGACACATCAGAATATGTGCGTGGCCTTTTCGAAAACCCCAGTTACTTTCCGAACAGCCACTGGAAGTACGACGCCAACATAACCCGTTTACCAGCCGGGCAGTACACCAATAACGACAAAGAGTTGAGCTCGGTATTTGTGTCGACCACCGTGCCGCAGACCGCCAGCATGAAGAAAAACATGGAGCTTACCAGCTACATGGATTACTACGCGCCGCAGCGGCTCAAGGACGAGCAAAATGCCGTGGCCGTGTATTACATCGATATTAACGGTGCCTCGCGCTACTACCCCAACATTGGGCTGGCGGCGTTATCGGCCCCCGACTACCAGGCCGAAAAACAGGAGTTCTTTACGGTGGCCGACCCCCAAAACGACCCCGACAAAACCGCCAAATGGACAACCGTCTACAACGACCCGGCAGGCAACGGCCTGATGATCACCGCCGCCCACCCGGTGTACAGCAACGATAATTTTATGGGCACGATTGGCGTCGACTTTACGCTGGTTAACATCGCCAAAAATATCGAAGACTACAGCCCCCTAGAAGGTTCCTACGCCTTCTTAATCGACAACGCCGGACGGGCCATTGCGCTGCCTGCTCAGGGCTACCGCGATATTTTAAGCCGTGAGCTAAAAAAGGGTGAGTTTGGCCCCGATCTCAGTAAATCCCAGGGTGCCTTTAGCCCGGTGCTCAAGCAAATGGAAACCGGCAAGAGCGGCTTTAGTACGCTTAATGTCAAAGGTTCGGGCCTGTATGTGGCCTATGCTCCGCTGGCCGGCACCAATTTTAGCCTGGGGGTGGTTGCCCGGCAGGGCGTGTTGCTTAGGGTGGTGGGCGACTTGCAGGCGCAGGTGCGCGGCTCGACTCACCACGTGCTGTACTCTCAAATTTTGCCTATCGCCGTGCTGCTGCTTGCTCTGGTGTGGGTGCTGGGCTTTTTGTACATTCGCTTTATTACCGGCCCGATTACTGCTTTAACCGAAAAAACCAACCGCATTATGCAGGGGTCGCTCACCCAGGAAATTGATATTAAAACCTCCAACAACGAGGTAGGCAAGCTAGCCGCCGCCTTTAATAAAATGATTAGCGAACTGTCCGCTTCATATAAAGCTCTGGAGCGTAAAGTGCTGGAGATTGGCGACGCCAAGGCCAAAGACGAAGCCATTTTGCAGAGTATTGGCGACGGCATGGTGGTAACCGACAGCGCCGGCCAAACGCTGCTCACTAACAAGATCGCTACCGACCTCGTGGGCATGAGTGCCGACCAAAAAATAGCCGACCGCGAGCTATACGACCAAAGTGGCCTGCTTATCCCGCTCAAGGACCGGCCCATGCAACAAGCTCTCGCTACCGGCAAAAAGGTCAACCGTAATGTGTTTATTGCCGCAATGGGCGAAACAAAACGGGCGCTTAATATTACCGCCAACCCGGTTGTGCAACAGGGGCGGATTATTGGCACCATCCAGATCATCCGCGACATTACCAAAGAAAAAGAAGTCGACCGCATGAAGACTGAATTTATCTCCATTGCCTCGCACCAGCTGCGCACGCCGTTGTCGGCCATTAAGTGGTTTGCCGAAATGCTGCTGCACGGCGACGCCGGCAAGATGCCCGACGAGCAAGTAGAGTTTGTTAAAAACATTTCCGACTCCACCGACCGCATGATCGAGCAGGTCAACGCCCTGCTCAACATTTCGCGCTTAGAATCCGGCCGTATTTTGGTCGAGCCGGTACCAACCGACATAAAACAACTGGTAACGGGTATTGTGGGTGACCTAAAAGAGCGCAGTGAGTACGCCCAGCAACACCTCACCGTGAACGTCGCCGATGATATCCCTCTTATCAAGCTCGACCCGCGCCTTATTAGCCAGGTGTACCTCAACCTCCTAACCAACTCCATTAAGTACACGCCTAAAGGCGGCTCTATAACAGTCACCATCAATAAAAAAGGCAACGAAGTTATTTCGCAGATAACCGACACCGGCTACGGCATTCCCGCCGGCGAGCAAAAGAAGGTCTTTAAGAAGTTCTTCCGCGGCCGGAATATTATACAGGTCGAGACCGATGGCACCGGCCTGGGTATGTATCTGGCTAAGTCGATTGTTGATTCTTCGAACGGCAAGATTTGGTTTGAGAGTAGCGAAGCAAAGGGGACTACTTTTTGGTTTAGTTTGCCGGTGGATGGGATGCAGCCTAAAGAAGGCGAAGTAACGCTCGACTAGTTAGGAAGCTTGAGCAGCCAACCACTCCTGCATCCCGGCACTTGCGGGTCTCAAAATGTGCTTTAATAGCACATTGTTGAGCTTCCGAGGTGCCGGGATGCAGGAGTGGTTGGCTGCTCAAGCAACTAAAATATGACTCGCTGGAGCCCAGTGCTTTTTAGAGACCTTTTTGTCATTCCAGTGTGTATGTTATCTGGGTGGAATGGGAGTGGCACGCGTAGGGCAAGGTGGTGGGACGCCTAAAATATTGACGGGCGATGCGGATGGTTTTATGATTAGGTCTATATGAGTAGTATGGAACCCTCGGCGCAAATATTTGAGTTCCGCCGCGAAGGCCATGGGCTTGATATTGCTAAGATGACTCCCTACCAGCTTTTTGTGCTGGATCGCATGAGCCAGTTGGCTCTAACGGCCATGGATATGGGCGCACCGCGCGAAAACATGGTGAAGGATGCCGCTGACTCGCTTGGGTATGCCATAGGCAGGGCCTGCATAAAGGACCCCGACTGGGTGAATGCTTTGGTTGACCACTACACGCAATCACACCAGCCCCAGGCACAACAGCTATTCGGCGTAAGCTTGCTTGAGGCACTACACAATGCCTTGATGGACAACGAGGCATCAGGCCAAGACTCGCGTAAGGTACTTATGAGTATGCCCCCGGCATGGCGAAGGCTGTCGCAGGCTCCCGATCCTGCCGTCCGCGAATCGGCTTATCAATCTCTGTGTTCAGTAGCCGATCTTTACGCGCGCGGCAGCGTAGAGCAGGAGAGGTTTGTGTATGTTGCCCTTGCATTAGACGCCGTCAAAGCAAACTGGCAAAACACCTAAAGAGGCGTCGTATACTGTAGTGAAATGGCTAATTGTTGACGAAATGTCTAATTAGTTTTAAGATGTGTGTTATATGAGTGACGTACAACAATCTGCCCCAAAGTTTGAGTTTGGCCCGAATGGTGTAGGGCTTAACGTTCTGGAGATGCCGCCGCATGAACTTTTTGTGTTGCATCGAGTAAGCGCGCTGGCCATGAAAGCCGTCGATAGCGGTGTAGCGCCAAGAGACCCCGTCGTACGTGAGTTCACTGAGGCACTCACTGGCGCATTAGTACAGGCCTCGCTGGAAAACCCTGGTCGAGTATATGGTTTAGCAACGAGTTATACGGCACCAGATCAGCCCCCAGGCGAACAGTTATTTGGCGTTAAGTTATTCGAGCTTTTTCATACCAGCTGGCTGAACTGCGAACCGGTCAATCTTGACGTTGGCCATGTACTTGCGGGCGTGCCGTCAACATGGGGCCGGCTATCGCGAACCCTTACAAACCCGCAGGTCCGTGCTGGAGCTTACGAATCATTGCAAGCGGTCGCTAGCCTTTACGACCGCGTCAGTCTGGACCAGGGCGAGTTGGCACCTGCGGCTGTCGCACTAGCACGTGTCGAAGAAAACTGGCACACCGCCTAATACCCGTCGTACAATATATAGATGCAAGAGTTGGTCGTCGACCTGCACATCCATTCGCACTACAGCCGGGCAACAAGCAAAGACTGTACTTTTGAGGGTCTGTACCGTTGGGGCAAACTCAAAGGTATTAATATTATTGGCACCGGCGACTGCACCCACCCGGCGTGGTTTGCCGAAATGCGCGGCAAACTGGAATCTGCCGAAGACGGACTGTTTAAGCTAAAAGACGAGTTTGCTGCCCCTATCGACGCCGCCCTGCCGCCCAGCGTGCGCTCGCAGCTTATCCGTTTTGTGCCCAGCGTCGAAATTGCCACCATTTACAGCAAGGGCGGCAAGGTGCGCAAATTGCACCAGCTCATTATTTTGCCGAGTTTTAAGGCGGTGAGCGAGCTTATTGCCCGGTTGGAACGTATCGGTAACCTCAAGGCCGACGGTCGGCCCATTTTGGGGCTGGATTCTAAGGAGTTGCTGCGCTATGCTCTGCAAAGCGACGCCAATGCGCTATACATTCCGGCCCATATTTGGACGCCGTGGTTTGGCATGTTTGGCAGCAAGTCGGGGTTTGATTCGGTGCAGGAGGCTTACGAAGAGCTGGCGCCGGAGATCCACGCCATAGAAACTGGGCTGTCTTCGGACCCGGGCATGAACTGGCGCGTCCAGGACTTGGACGGGTTGACCATTACCAGCAATTCCGACGCCCACTCGCCGCAAAAACTTGGGCGCGAAGCAACGGTGGTCCGGTCGGCGGTCAGTTTTGACGCCGTTATGGGCGCGATTAAAACTAACGACGCCCGCCTTATTGGCACTATCGAATTCTTCCCGGAAGAAGGCAAGTACCACGCCGACGGCCACCGCGCCTGCAACATACGCTTTACGCCCGAGCAAACCGCCGCGCACAACGGCTTGTGTCCGGTGTGCGGCAAGCCGCTGGTGGTAGGGGTAGAAAACAGGCTGAGCGAGCTGGCCACCCGCCCCCGAAATTATTATCCCAAAAATGCTAAACTTGTTGAGTATATTATTCCGCTGGCCGAAATATTGGCCGAGCTACGCGGCGTTAAAAGTGTCAGCGGCAAAGCAGTGATGGCCGACTACCACGAAGTACTAGACCGCCTCGGCAACGAATTTAGCATTTTGCGTAGCGTGCCCACGGAGGCCATGGAAGCCGCCGGCTTCCCCCATCTGGCCCTGGCGGTTAGCCGTCTGCGCGCCGGCAACGTGGTGCGTGACCCTGGCTACGACGGCATATACGGCACCATTAAAGTATTTAAGGACAGCGAAGAGCGCACGGCGTCGCTTAATCAGTTATCATTATTGTAATGGAGCTTAACGAGCAACAACAGTGGGCAGTCTACGCCGGCGACGGGCCGGTGGTTATTATTGCCGGGCCGGGAACTGGTAAGACTAAAACTCTAACCGCGCGCATTGCTTACCTCGTTGCCGACCGGCAGGTGCCCGCCAGCCGCATCTTGGCACTCACTTTTACCAAAAAAGCGGCCGCCGAAATGGACGGGCGCGTAGCAGCACTGTTGCCCAAGGGCTCGGCCCAGCCAACCGTTACCACCTTCCATGCCCTGTGTTACCAGATTTTGGGCGGCGAGTTGGTGTTTGCCAGTGAGCCGCAAAGGCTGCAGATTATTAAAACCCTGCCTAAAAGCGCCGATTTTAAGGCCCTCAGCAGCCGCGAACTGGGCCTGCTCATTTCTAAAGCCAAAAATGCGCCGACCATCGAGGACAAAGCTATGGTCAAACTGGTGCGTGCCTACGACAAAGCTCTGCAAGCTCAAAATATGGTCGACTACGACGATTTGCTGCTGCGCACCTACACCCTGCTTTCCACCGACGCAGCCGCCCGCCAAACCCTGCAAGAGCGCTACGAGCACATTTTGGTCGACGAGTTCCAAGACACCAACCGTTTGCAGTACGAGCTGCTTTTGCTGCTGCGCGGTAACGACAACCTGTTTGTTATTGGCGACCCCAACCAGTCGATATATGGCTTTCGCGGCGCGAGCGGCGCCATTTTTGACCAATTCCAGGCCGACTTTCCCGCCTGCACTACCATTGTCCTTACCCGCAATTACCGTTCGGTGCCAGAGGTCGTGTCGCTGTCCAACGCCGTATTTACAGCCGGGCCGCAGTTGCAGCCCCACGTAACGGCCAGCGGCCAGGTGCGCGCCGTGCAGGTACTTAACGAATACAGCGAAGCAGCGTGGGTGCTCAGCCAAATCCAGCAGGCCATTGGCGGCGGTGATTTTTTGCAGGCAGTCAGTAACGACGACCCTGCCAAGCACCATTCGCTGGGCGATTTTGCCGTGCTATACCGCAGCCGTTCGGCGGCCACGGCCATGCAAAAAATGTTTGCCGAGTCCGGCCTGCCATTTCAGGTAGTGGGGGATGGTTCCCCCTACGACCGGCCCGAAGTCCAGGCGATTATCGCCCTGTGCAAAGCGATTGCCTACAACGAGCCGCTCGAGCTCGAAGGCTTTTCCGGCACCCAGCGCCAGGCGCTTTTAGAGTTACTGCAGCCTTCGACGCAGCTCGTCCCCAGCCTGCTGGCCGAAAGAATCATTAGTATCCTGGGCTTCGAACCCAGCCACGAGCTCGCTCAGTTGGTAAGCACGCTGGTGCGCTTCGACACCTTACCCGCAGCCCTTAGTTACCTCGAAGCGATCGCCGAGCAAGGCTTTTACGACCCCCAGGCCGACGCCATTACCCTCATGACCATCCACGCCAGCAAGGGGCTCGAATTCCCCCACGTTTTTGTGCTTGGCGTGGAGGAAGGGGTTTTGCCCAGCCAGCGCGGCGTTTTAGACGAAGAACGCCGGCTGTTTTACGTGGCCGTTACCCGCGCCCGCCAACGTCTAGAAATCCTGCATGCTAAACACCGCGGCGGCCAGCCGGCGCTGCCCTCTTCCTTTATTACCGCGCTGCCTGCCGAGGTGTTACGTCGGGCCGCCGACCCCGACATGCAGGCCCAAGCCCGCCGCATTGCCCTTCGCGCCGCCAAGCGCAGCCAGCAGAGCTTGTTTTAAGCATTCGCCGTCTCGGCACTCAAACCCGAATGCTATACTAACCAACGTATGGCACACGTAGACGACAATGGCTTTTTGCAATCACCATTTTACCGGGTAGCGACGCGGGCCATTATCCTTAATGCCCAGCAGCGTATACTGGTGGTGCAAAACCACGCTGGCGAGTACGAGCTGCCCGGCGGCGGCTGGGAGCACAACGAAAGCTTTGAGGAGTGCGTACGCCGCGAAATCCAGGAAGAGGTCGATGCCTCTGTCGCCAGCATCGGCCCGCTGTTGTTTGTATACCGGGGCGAACCTTCTGCCCACAAGTACTGGATGCTGCGCTTGGTTGTAGTGGTGGTGCTGCAGCACGATGCCCGTAGGCCCGGCCCCGACATGCAAGCAGTGCGCTACGTCGACAAAGCCACTTTTATGCACCTGCCCTGGGGCGACGAAGACCGCGAGCTTTTAGAGCACATGGACAAACTCTGGGGGGCGGTTGAAAAAGACGGTGCAAACAGGTAGAATAACGGAGTTCGGATGTGGCGATACGGCTGTATGTACGCTGCGGATCCGAACTTCGAGTACTCGCATGCCACTGGCATGCTCCGGTAGAGCAGAGGCCTGAAGAGCACAAACAGTCTGTCCCCGCAAGGGACACAAGGCGCTTCAGGTAAAACATCCAACACCACGATTCGTCGTGGCTCTTTAGCTCAGTTGGTAGAGCAGA
>Ga0070683_100000429_pt1 | contig 29152 bp, 26 predicted proteins | sample KBSC713LmetaG_FD_64662 | JGI IMG/M metagenome (GOLD analysis project Ga0070683, IMG submission 64662) | Corn rhizosphere microbial communities from Kellogg Biological Station, Michigan, USA - KBS C7.1-3L metaG | ecosystem: Host-associated > Plants > Roots > Rhizosphere ... | reverse complement strand
CGCCCGTCGCCCGTCGCCCGTCTAAGGCGCACTCGGCGACCTCACCGCCGAGACGTTCGCGTCGATCGACAGCGTGACTCCGCCGAACGTCTGCGTCAGGTCGTAGCCGCCCTGCCAGAGTTTAGCATATGCTAAACCGACGCTCGTCGGCGGCTGCATGATCGAGAAGCCCGGGCTGCTCGCGATCCAGAACGGCGGATCTGCGACCGATCCCGCGGCCTTGTATGCATCGAGCGCGGCGGCGCGCAAAGTCGCCGCGTTTGATTTCGCTGCATAGATCCCCGGCTTGTAGTGGCCGTCCTTGAGAATGCCGCCAATCCAGGCTCGATAGTACTCGACCAGCGACGCCGATACTGCGCTGACGTACTCGACGTCGAGAAACACCGTCGACCCGTCGGGAAATCCATCGGCCTTGAGTTTCGCGACTGCGTCGGCCGCCTCCGCCGTGGCCTGGTCCGCGCTCAGCAGCGACGCAGAGCACACCGCAAACTGCTGCGCGGCGATCTTGCTGCCCGGCGCCGACTCGGCGGCTCTGGCGGTCGTGCGTGCGCCGCGAACGACAATCGATTGCGGGATCTGCGACCAGTCTTGTTGGCCAACGTAGATCGCGGCGAGTCCCCAGCCGGCGCTCGTCAGCGTTGAGTATTTGCTCATCCACGTGACGTCGTGGTGGCATGGCGCCGGCAAGTAGTAGCCGGCCCAGTAGTACGGCGACGTCGGATACTTCCACGCCGTCATCGCCGCGTCGCCGGGATAGATGCTCGTGTCGAAGCCAGGGAACGCCGCCGGCGTGTTGTTCGTTGGCGGCGTTGCGCCGGCGATGACTCCTGTCGGCGATCCGGATCCGCCGCATGCGCTGACCATCGCGGCGAGCACGGCTCCAACGGCCGTCATCCTGATGTTGCCCCGAGCGAAACGCGGAGCAACGGAGGACCTGCGTCTTCGTCTCCTCAGCTGACCTTCCGCGTCTTCCGCTTGAGGAAGTCCATCAGAATGAACTGGCCGAGCGTCATCGTCGACGTGAAGTACGCCTTTCCTCGACTGATCTCTGAGACGCGCTTCACGAATTCGACGAGCGTGCGATCGCGCGCGAGCATGAACGTGTTGATCATGATCCCCGACCGGCGGCAGCTCGCGACCTCTTTGATCGTCTGCGCGATGACGGTCGTGTCGAGCCCGAACGAGTTTTTGTAGATCTGCCCGTTGGGCATCGTCAGCGCGCTCGGCTTGCCGTCCGTGATCATGATGATCTGCCGCATGTCCTTCTTCTGAGCCATGAGCAGCCGTCGCGCGAGCTTCAATCCTTCCGCCGTGTTCGTGTGATACGGCCCCACCTGCGCCGTCGCCAACGTGGCGAGCGGGATCTCCTCGGCAGAATCGTGGAAGAGGACGACCTTCAGCGTGTCGCCGGGGAACTGCGTGCGAATGAGATGTGTCAGCGCGAGCGCGACTTTCTTCGCCGGTGTGAATCGGTCTTCGCCGTAGAGGATCATCGAGTGCGAGCAGTCGAGCATCAGCACCGTCGCGCAGGACGACCGATACTCGGCCTGTCGAACCATGAGGTCGCTGTAGTCGAGGTCCAGCGGGACTTCGATCCGACCCGTGCGAGCGAGCGAATTCTTCAGCGTCTCATTGACGTCGATGTTCAAGACGTCGCCGAACTCGTACGGCTTGCTCCAACCGTCCGACTCGATCCCGGTCGCGAGATACGCCGTATCATGACTTCCGAAACTAGACTTTCCTAATGAGCCTAGTAAATTTCTCAAAGTCTTATAGCCGAGGAAGTCGATGCCCTTGTCGGTGAGGTTGAATTGGACGTCGCGGGCGGCGGCTTTCGCGAGCCCGCCCGGTCCGTCGACCGACTGGTGGCCCGCGGGCATCTGCGGCGCGTTCTCGAGGTTGAGGTAGCCCTCCTCGATGAGCCGCTGCACGAGCTGGTCGAGCAGCTGTGCGAGCTTCGCTTGACCCTCCTCGTTATCGCCGCCCTGGAGTGCCTCGAGCATTTCGGGAGTGAACTGTCCACTCTCCATCAGGGCGTCGAGAATCGCTTGCTTCAGCGCGTCGAGCGAATGGTCCCGCTGCTCGCCGCCATCCCAGCCGTAGTACGACTGATTGTCGCCGGCGAATCCTGACTGCAGCAGAAAGTCGGCGAGCTTGTCGAGCAGCGACTGCAGATCGATCGCGTCCGCGAGCTCGGGACTGTATTTGCCGTAAGTATGAAAGCGCATAACACCCTCCTCAACGAACGATACCCCTGAGACAACGTCCGGGAAACCGTGGGGTGGGGTGGGTTGGGAGTTGAGAGTTGGGAGTTTGAGTTGGTTTGGTGTGCCGGTCAGGGGCCTACGGTATGGGGTGAGGGGTTCGGCGTGCCCACGAGGGACTCGGCGGCTCAGTGATTCCGTGACATGGCCCCTCGGGCACTCAGCGACTCGTCACGCGCGGGCACCCCAGACTCCCAACACCAAACCGTAGACCGCAGACCGGCACCCCAAACCCACCCAACATCAAACTCACGACGCCAAACCCTACCCTTGTCGTTATTTGATGACGGCGATTCCGATGTACGACTCCTTGCCTGGCGCGTGCCAGATCGTATGGGTCTGCGCCTTGAAGTCCGAATTCTTTGCTTGAAAAATGTTCGCGACCCACGTCTGCGGATTTCGGTCGTAGAGCGGGAACCACGTGCTCTGCACCTGCACCATCATCCGATGCCCTTTCTTGAACGTGTAGCTCTGCTGGTGCAGATCGACCGTGAACTCCGCGGCCACATTCGGAGTCAGCGGCTCCGGCATCGAGAAATTCTTGCGATATCGACCGCGCAAAATCTCGTGCGCGACCATGAGCTCGTAGCCGCCGAGCTGCCAGTCGCTCGAAATGCTGTCCGGGAGGACGTCGATGAGCTTTACGACCCAGTCGGCGTCCTGACCGGTCGTCGAAGCGACGAGATGCGCGATGACATCTCCGGCGATCGTCACGTCGGAGGGCAGCGTCTCCGATGTCCACGAGAGAACGTCGGGGCGGCCTTGAACGAAGCGCTGATCGCGCGTCTCCCACGTACGCCAGTTTGATCCACGCGGATCGTAGGTCTGCTCGACCGGGCGCGCGCGGTACGGCACCGGATGCGCGGGGTCGGACACGTACTGGTCGGATCCCGACTCGCCGGCTTTCGGCGCGTCGAATGAGAGTTTGCCGTCGCCGTGGAGAAACAGCTTCTTCGGCGCCGCGGACTTTGGCGGCCACTCGGCGAATGCGCGCCACTGCTTCGCGCCTGCGTCGTAGAGATAGGCCTCCCAGGGCACAGCGCGTCCCTTGTCGTGCAACCAATAGGCGAACCAGGGCGCTTCGACGTCGCGCAGGTACCCGTCCGACGTCCCCGGATCGACGACGGCCATCGCTCGCGCCGGATTCCGCCATCCACCGTGGTTCCAGGGTCCCATGACGAGCGTGCTGAGGTGCTTTCCGTCGCCCGGCTCGAGCGCCTTGTACGTCGCGAGCGGGCCATAGCGGTCTTCCTGATCCCACCAGCCGCCGACGGTAAGGGTCGGCACCGACGGCGACTTTAGAGTTCTCTCGAGCGCGCGTGACTGCCAGAACGAGTCGTACGTCGGATGGGCAACGAATGCCTCCCAGGTCGGCACCTTCCCGTGGAAATACTTCGGGTCGACGTTCGCGAGCGACCCGAGCTCGAGATACCAGTCGTACGTGTCCCAGCGACCGATCGGAAGCGGAACCGACTGATCTTTGCTGAGCTCCATCGAGCCCGCGTACTCGAACCCGTACGACAGGCGGAACGCACCCTGGTGGAAGAAATCGTCGCCCATCCAGGTGTCCGTCATCGGGGCTTGCGGCGAGATCGCTTTCATCGCGGGATGCGGATTGATCCCCGCCATCGTCGCGAGAAATCCCGGGTAGGAGACCCCAAGGGCGCCGACGCGTCCATTGTTGTTCTTGACGTCCTTCAGGAGCCACACGACGGTGTCGTAGGTGTCGGTGCTCTCGTCCGTCCCTTTCGGGTCGCTCGTCGCGTGGAGCGGGCGGTTCATGAAGAACTGCCCTTCGCTCTTGTACCGGCCGCGTATGTCCTGAAAGACGAAGACATATCCGTCCGCGGCGAGGAATCGGTAGTCGGTTCGGACCACCGTGTCTCCCATGACCCCGTACGGCGTTCGGGTGATGAGAATCGGAAGCGGAGGGTGCGTGCCTTTCGGCTCGCAGATCCTCGTGTTGAGATGCACGCCGTCGCGCATCGGGATCTGGGCGGCACGACAGGTAAAACCCGCGACCTGTCCCTGTCCTGCCCTCGCCAGGGTCACAGTCGCCACCACGGCCACAACACGTCGAAGGTCGAGCACGCGAAACTCTCGTCGAAAGAGGCGCGGAGAATGTGTGGCCATTCCGACTTACTTTTCAATCGTGCCCGCGTCTCTAAACCCATTCCAGACACTTCAGCGGCATCGGAACTTCCGGCTCTTTTGGTTGGGGCAGACGCTGTCGCTCATCGGCACGTGGATGCAAACGATGTCCGAAGGCTGGCTGGCGTTAGAGCTCTCTAATAGCGCGTTCCTCGTCGGCCTCGTCGCGGCCGCGCAATCGTTGCCCGTTCTCCTGCTCTCGCTCAGCGCAGGCGTCGTCGTCGATCGGACCGACAAGCTCCGCCTCGTCAAAATCGCGCAGACGCTCCTCGGCGTTCAGGCTGCGCTGCTCTGGTGGACGACCTGGTCCGGACGTGTCACGATCGGCTGGCTGCTCGCGCTCGCGACGATGAACGGCCTCATCACCGCGTTCGAGGTTCCGGCGCGCCAGTCGCTGGTCATCGAGCTCGTTGGGCGCGAAGATCTTCCTGGTGCGATCGCGCTGAACTCGAGCGGCTTCAACCTCGCGCGCGTCGTCGGACCGAGCATCGGTGCGATCATCATCGCAAAGCTCGGCATCGCATGGTGCTTTGGTGTGAACGCCGGCAGCTACATCGCGGTGCTCGCCGGTCTGTTCATGATTCGTCTGCCCGCGTGGACACCGCCGGAGCACCTCGCGTCGCCGCTCGAGGGAATCAAGCAAGGCGTGCGATACATGCGCGATACGCCGAAAATCTCCGCCCTCATGAAGCTCGTGACGGTCTACTCCGTGCTCGGCGTTCCGTATTTGACGATGATGCCGGTCGTCGCACGCGACTCGCTCGGCCTCGGCGCCGGCGGCTATGGCGCGCTGTTGGCGTGCGTCGGTATCGGAGGGCTTACGGGTGCGCTGACACTCGCCGCCGTCGGCGATCGATTTGCGCGCGGGAAGCTGCTGCTTGTCTCGTCGATGTCGTTCGCTTCGACGCTCTTGATCTTTTCGCTCGTGCGAAGCGCGGCCCTCGCGTATCCGGTGCTGTTGTTCGTTGGATTTTCGATGATTCTCAACAATGCACTCGCGAACTCGACGCTCCAGCACCTCGTGCCGAACGAGCTTCGCGGTCGCATGATGGCAGCGTACTCGTTCGTCGTCGTCGGGCTTTCGTCGGTGCTCGGATCGCTCATCGCCGGGAGCGTCGCGCACCTGATCGGCGCGTCGTGGGCGATCGGCGGCGGGGCGGTCATCATGCTAGTCTACGCATATTCGGCGTTGGTCAAGCGTTCGGAGCTCCGGTCGGTCTAGAACCGTCGCTATCCCAGGGCCGCGAAACGGCCGGAGGACCTGCTTTTCCGCGGTATGTACTCCACCTGCATCTTCTGTCACACCGGCCTCGGCACCAACGAGGCAATCGAGCACTTTCCAGTCGGCCGGCGTCTCGTGTTCGACGCCGCCCGCGGTCGTCTATGGGTGGTGTGCCGAAAGTGCGAGCGCTGGAATCTCTCGCCGCTCGAGGAGCGCTGGGAGGCAATCGAAGAATGCGAACGCGAGTTCTCGAATACACGTCTTCGTGTGTCGACCGACAACATCGGCCTCGCGAGGATCAGCGAAGGACTGGAGCTCGTGCGCATTGGATCGCCCCTTCGACCGGAAATGGCAGCCTGGCGGTACGGCGATCAGTTCGGTCGACGAAGACGCAAGCATCTGGCGCTCGTTACGGCTGGCGGCCTCGCCGGTGTGGGACTGCTGGTTCTTGGGCCGGCAACCGGCATCATCGCCGGTAGCTCGTGGGGCATCTTCAACGTCGCGCAGCAACTCCACTCCTACTATCAGGCGAGACGGCCGCGAGCTCACTTGAGCGTGCCGGGGTTCGACGCTCCAGTTGCGGTTCGGTCGAAGCAACTATCCGCGGTCGCCATCATCGAGGGACATGACGGCTGGGGCCTTCGCGTTCCGTTCGTCGCTCCGCAAGACAGAAGGCCGGGAAAGACTCTCTCGGACCGCATGCGTCTTCGCTCGGCGAAAGAGTTCTCGGTCGAAATCACCGGCGACGATGCTCTTGTCGCCGCGGGAAGGCTTCTGCCGGCGCTCAACGCTGCGGGCGCGAATCGGACGCAGGTTGACGATGCCGTCCAAATCGTGGGTCGAGCGGCAGACCCGCACCGTCTCTTCGCCGAATACTCGTCGCCGCCGCGCTATGTCGGCTCGGGGGTCGTTCAGCCGGAGGCGCGCTTCATCGGCAGCTTGCCGAACGAGGTCCGCCTCGCCCTCGAGATGGCTGCTCACGAGGACAGTGAGCGGCGCGCGCTCGAGGGAGAGCTATCGATTCTGGAAGAAGCCTGGCGACAAGCCGAGGAGATCGCGGCGATCTCGGACGACATGTTCGTATCCGATGAAACGAAAGAGCGCCTTTCGGCGCTCAAAGAACAACCCTAGCATCATCGCCCATCGCCCGCGCTCAATCCACTCCCGCCAACGCGAACTGTCGTCGCGCCGCTTCAACCACGAGCTGTGCCGCCCCCTCAGTACCAAGCCAGCTGGTATCGATACACAAATGATAGTTCTCGAACGACGACCAGTTGCGGTTCCAGTGCCGCTTCACGTACTGCTCGCGCTGTTTGTTCATGTCGACGATCTTCTTCTCGGCTTCGGTCGGACCGAGATTGAATCGCTCCATCGCGTAGCGTCGAAGTGCGGCGCGCGGAGCATAGCAGAAGACGTGAAGCGCATCGGACCGCTCAGCGAGGAGACATTGTGCGCCTCGACCAACGAACACCGCCGGCCCGCTTTCGATCGCCTCGTTGATCACTCGGCGCGACACCGCCACGATCCGCTCTTCGGTCGTCTCCATTGGCTCAGCAGGCACCGGCGGCATGATCTCGGGCGAGCCGAGCGACAACGCCGAGGCGAGTCGCTCCACGAGTGACGGCACTCGTTCGTCCTGCGCGCTTACTTCAGCGCGAGTGAGTCCGGAGCGCTCGGCGATCGCGTCGACCATCGCGTTATCAAACAGCGCCCAGCCAAGTGCGCGCGCGACGCGCTCGGCGACTTCGGATCCCTCAGACCCGTACATCCGTGAAATGGTGATGACGGGCATCAGCGAGACTCGGCGTGGGCGTGCGGACGAATGCGAGGAGACGTCGGCGTCAGCGACCGGCGTCGAACGTGCTCGACGATCTCGAACCCGAGCGCGTCCCAGGTATCCACGGCAACGGGCGACGAAGTCGATGAGTGAAGTCTCATTTCGGACAAGCCGCGTTCCTCACACCACGCTTCAGCGGCGCGGAGTAAGGCGCGAAGCACGCCGCGCCGGCGCTCGTTCGGGCGAACATAGACGGAGGAGACGTAGCAGTATCGATCCGGGAGGAGCAGGGGCGATCCGCCCGATTCCACCGCCCGAAGCACGCCGATCACCATTCGGTCTCGCTCGGCGATGAACATGGCTTCGGCGGACGACGACAGCTGCGATCGAAAGAGATCGTACGCGCGCGTCGGCGCGTCGGGACGAAGGTTTGCGTACAGCGGATGGTCGTGATACTCGCGGAGCAGCGCGAGGCGGAGCTCGACGATCGATTGCAGGTCGTCGAGCCGAGCGCGCCGCACCACGAGATCCGACTTCACTTACATGCCGCCGCCGAAAAGGTCCTGATTCGGGCGACGTCGCGGCTCGGGATTCGCGCGGCCGTACTGACCGGCGTCCGATCGCGAGATTTTCTTGCGGGCGACGAGGGCCTCGAGCACGAGCTCGCACGCGGCAACCGACGTTGCGCCGTCATCCTCTGGTGCAAGCCCGGTGTGATGAATGATTCGCAGGAGATCCGGCACGATCTCGAAGCCTTTGAGGGCAACGTCGCTGCGCGATTCATCGGCGACCTGCAGCGCTCCGCCCTCGTCGAACCACATGATGACGTCGTCGACGTTGACGCCGCCGGCACGATCTTGGAACGTCGCGTCCGACGCGCGACGAATCAATTCACGCGCGATCGCCGGACCGCCGACGAGCTCACCTTCATATTCGAGCTCGATCTTGCCTGTGATCGCGGGGAGCGCCGCGTAGATGTCGGAGATTCGCGGGACGATCTCTGCTTCGCCCGACGCGATCGCGCGACGCTCAGCGTTCGAGACGACGTTTTCCATGACGGTGATCGGCATGCGCTGCGAGACGCCCGAGCGCTTGTCGATGCGTCGATCGCCGCGCGCCTCGAACGCGATGCGCTCGATGACTTCGGCCACGAAGTCGGGAACGCGAACTGGCCGTGCGTCGCGCTCCGTCCACGCTTCCTGCTTCGTGATGTCCATTCCGAGGTCGACGGAGCTCGGATAGTGCGTCACGACTTCGCTGCCGATGCGGTCTTTGAGCGGCGTGATGATCTTGCCGCGCGCCGTGTAGTCCTCGGGATTGGCCGTGAAGCAGAGCTGAACGTCCAGCGGAAGCCGGATCGGATAGCCTTTGATCTGGACATCGCCTTCCTGCATGACATTGAACAGCCCAACCTGCACTTTGCCGGCGAGATCGGGCAGCTCGTTGAGCGCGAAGATGCCGCGATTCGCGCGCGGCAGCATGCCGTAATGGATCGTGAGCTCGTCAGATAGCACATGACCGCCCCGTGCGGCGCGGATCGGATCGAGGTCGCCGATCAAGTCGGCGATGGTGACGTCGGGCGTTGCGAGCTTTTCGACGTATCGATTCTCGCGACCAATCCACGCGATCGGAGTGTCGTCGCCCGCTTCGGTGATCAGGTTGCGCGCGTACTTCGAGATCGGCGCGAATGGATTGTCGTTGATCTCACTTCCAGCAACGATCGGAAGCGAATCGTCGAGCAGTGTCACGAGGCCGCGGAGAATGCGCGATTTCGCTTGGCCGCGGAGTCCGAGCAGAATGAAGTTGTGTTTGGAGAGGATCGCGTTGGCGATCTGCGGCATGACGGTGTCTTCGTAGCCGATCAACCCGGTGAACAGCGGTCCGCCCTGGCACAGCCGATCGATGAGGTTCTGCCGCATTTCGTCTTTGACGGAGCGAAATGCGCGCTCCGGAACGCCGTATGAGGAGCGCTTGAGGGCGCCGAGTGTTTCGGGAAGCACGGACACGATTTCTCCTGAATCCGGTGAACAGCCTATCTGCAATCAATGGACGTTGACTCCGCGTGCGCAAGACGTCGGTGCACCCGACGGTGCGTTCGCGATCGTTTCGAACGTTGGCCGAATAAAGCCGAGGCGGAATTGGCAGGTCAGGGCGCGATCCGGCCGATCTGCGGGGACAACACTTTGCGACTGTTCGAGAGATCGCGCCGCTTCACAACGGGTTGAGGGCCAAAGAAAAGCAGTAGGCCAACCTCGATCTCGCTGTTTCGTAGATAGTTGATCAGTTGAGCCTCCCAATTCGCATCGAGTTTGTCGCCAGCCTTGTACTCCAGAAGTACGATGCCCTCGACGAGCTTGTCCGCCCGGAAGATCCCTATGCGCCGACCGCGAAAGAAAACCGCGATGGGAAATTCTCGATCGTAACTGAGCCCCTCGTCGTCGAACGCAATTGCCATGGCATTCGCGTAGACTGACTCGAGATGCCCTGCGCCGAGCTCGGCATGCACTTGGAAGAAAACTTGGACGATTTTCTCCGTCAGCATCCAGTGCAGACGTGATTCCTTCACTTGTTGGCTCCGCCGAATGTCGCCGCGGTCGCGCCGCGTCACCCCTCGAAATTCGTCAGCGAAGAAGCCATGTGAGTATGAAAAAAGCCGCACCGAAATCATTCGGCGCGGCTCTATCCTCTGCAGCAATCAATCTCAGTCAGCCAGTCCAACCTCCACGAGATTGTCATAGAAAACCGGACCGTGGCCGAGGTCCGTCTCTCTCTGCGACGTAGTCTGATTCGCGTTCGCCCCGTCCGCCGCGAACTTTCCCCACCAGATCGACGGCGCCCACACGACTCCCGGGCGAATCGTTTCCTCCACTCGCGCGATGGCAGTGAAGGCACCGCGGTCATTGTGGACAACCACTCGCGCCCCTGCGCCGATCCCTCGGCGCTCCGCATCGATCGGATGTAGCAAGCACTCGGGCTCGCGAGCGGCTCGCTTCAACGCGCCGATGTTCACGAAAGTGGTATTCAAGAACTGGTGGGCGGGCGACGAGATCAGCGTCAACGGATACCGCTCGGCCAATTCAGGCGCATTTTCCGGGAATTCGTACGGTGCCGTAAAGGCGGGCAGCGGATCGAGCCCCATCTGCTTCATCCGCGGCGAATAGAGCTCGCATTTGCCCGACGGCGTCGTGAACCCGCCCTTTTCATAGGGCAGGTAGGGCGTGGGGACATTTAGTCGCATCCAGCCACGCTCGACGAGCTTGTCGAACGTGACGCCATCGAAGTTCTTGCTCGACGTCGCGAGCGACTGATTGATCATCGTCAGGTCATCGTCGCGGAAAATCGGATCCGTGAGCCCCATCTTCGCCGCGAGACGCCGGAAGATCTCCGAGTTCGGACGCGCCTCGCCGAGCGGTTCGATCGACGGCTGGTTCAGGGTGACGTAATGATGGCCGTACGCATAGTGGATGTCCCAGTGCTCGAGCTGTGTCGTCGCCGGGAGGACGATGTCCGCGTAGTCCGCGGTGTCGGTCTGGAAGTGCTCGAGCACCACTGTGAACAAATCTTCGCGCGCCATCCCGCGAAGGACCTCGTTCCGGTCCGGCGCGACCGCCGCCGGATTCGAGTTGTAGACGATCATCGCCCGAACCGGTGGTCCGCCGACGCCGGCGTCGGGTTTCGTCAGCGCCTCGCCGAGCCGGATCATGTTGATCGTCCGGACTGGCGGGGACAGGTCGGGGCGTTCGAGCGTCTGCCTATTGAACGTGAAGTTCGCCCCCGACGACAACTGCACGCCGCCGCCTGCACGACGCCAGTGGCCTGTCAGCGCCGGGAGACACGCGATCGTCCGTACCGCCATCCCACCGCCCGCGTGTCGCTGTAGCCCATAGTTCACGCGGATGAACGCTGCCTTGGACCTCGCGTACCGTTCGCCGAGTGAGATGATCGTTTCGACCGGAATCCCGGTGATCTCGCTGACGCGCGACGGGGGATACTCCTTCACTCGCTCGCGGAGATCGTCGATCCCGACTGTGTATGAGGCGATGTAGTCCTTGTCTTCGAGCCCGAGCTCGAACAGGACGTGCATCATTCCAAGCGCGAGCGCCGCATCGGTCCCCGGCCTGATGCCGATCCACTCGTCGCACTGCGCCGCGGTCCGCGTCCGAATCGGGTCGATTGCGATGATCGCTGCGCCCCGCTCACGCGCCTTCAGCACGAACGGCCACATGTGCGGGTTTGCTGTGAGCGTGTTCGTGCCCCACAACAGCACGAGATCGCTCTCCGGAATCAACTCCGGATCCGCGCCGAGGTTCGCGCCGACGGTCATTCGCATGCCGACGGTGCCGGCCATCGAACAGATCGTGCGATCGAGCAGCGACGCACCGATCGTGTGAAAGAGCCGTCGGTCCATCGAGGAACCCTGGATGAGGCCCATCGTGCCGGCGTACGAATACGGCAGAATCGCTTGCGGCCCGTCGCTCGATGCGCGGATCGCGTTCAGGCGCGTCGCGATCTCGTCCAGCGCCTCGTCCCAGCTGATTCGCTCGAATTGGCCGGAGCCCTTCGGTCCGACCCGCCGCATTGGATGGAGAAGGCGGTCGGCATGATAGGTCCGCTCGATGTATCGATTGACCTTCGCGCAAAGAAACCCTTTCGTGAACGGGTGTTCGGGATCTCCTTGGACGCGCACGGCGCGTCCTGATTCGACGGTAACCAGCATCGCGCACGTGTCTGGGCAATCGTGCGGACACGCGCCGCGAATGATGCGCGTCTCGGGCGATTCCTGTGATGCGGACCACACTTCTTGAGCGCTCATTTTCCCCACTCGGCGCGAGTTCGTTCAGACAAGGTAGGAACGACGGTTTTGATGAGGTAGTGGCCTGGAAGGTGCAAGAAATTCCGCGGGTCTGGCGGTGGGAAGATCCGCGCGAGTGCGATGACGAACTCCTTGCGCGACGCCATCTTGGCGTAGCGGCGTCGGCCTTGACACACCACCCTGGTTCCGTAACCTTTCACGCCGCTCGCCCGAGCGCTATCCGCGTGCACGAACCCACGCGAACCCCGTCCATTCATTAGGAGAATGTCATGAAACGCCTGGCTCTCGTCGCCGCCGTGCTCGCGGTAACCGCATGCTCGAAGGAAGAAGCAAAGCCCGATACCGCCACGCCGGCGATGGCCCCGGCTCCGGCGCCTGCCGCCGCTGCCGATACCGGCATGAAGATGGATACGACGCACAAGATGGACACGACGGCCAAGAAGGACACGATGGCCATGAAGAAGAAGCCGTAATCCTGCTGCATCTTCGGCTTTGAAACGAGGCGCGGCGAATGCCGCGCCTCGTTTGTTTCTAGTGGTGCTGTCGCCACCAGCGAAACGCGTCGGGAACGCCTTCTTCATGACGCATCGCCGGTGCCCATCCGAGCTCCCGTCGCGCGCGATCGGATGAGAACGGATTGCCCCGGGTGAGAAAATCGAGCGAGTCCTTTGAGAGAACGCTCATCTTTCCCATCGACAGCGTTCGGAGCGCAATGATCCCGACCCCGATCGTCCGGTCCGCCGTCGATTTCGAGAGCGAGAGGAATCGCACGCGCTTGCCCAGTCCCTCGCCCGCGAGCGAAAAAAAGTCGCGCGCCGAAATATCAAAGTCATTCGCGAGATTGTAGACGCGGCCGCCGGCCCGATCAGACAACGCCGCTCGTACCGTCCCATCAGCGACATTCTCCGCGTGAACCATCGCCAGCTTCGCGGCCCCGCCGTCGATGGAGGGCGCGATTCCGAGCGTGAGAACTCTCGCAATCCGCGGAACCCACTGTCGATCGCGCCTTCCGTAGATGACGTCGGGACGCACCGCCGTCGCCCAGATTCTTCCAGACGAATGCGCCTCCATCACGAGCGCCTCCGATTCACGCTTCGAACGAGCATACCACGCGCTCTCCGGCATCGGGAGGAGCACCGTATCTTCGTCGGTCTTTCCAGTTTTCTGATAGCGTCCTTCAGGCCCGTAGACTGCGACGCTGCTGAGGTGGACAAGTCTTGCTCTCGCCGTTTCCGCAGCGGCGATCGCGTTGATCGTGCCGTCGACGTTCAGACGGCGAAAGGCTTCCCAGCCTCCGCGCGTCGTGACCGCGGCCGCCGTGTGGAAGATGACGTCAACGCCAGTCGCGGCCTTCGCAAAACTCTCGGCGTCGAGCACATCCCCGTTCACACATTCGGCACCGAGCGACTCGAGCCACGGTGCGGGTGATCGAACGAGGGCGCGGACCGTCCATTTGTCGCGGAGCAACCGCTCAACGACGTACGAGCCAACCAACCCCGTCGCGCCCGTGACGAGTGCGCGCGACACGCTATTGGAGAAATGGCAAGAGCGTCACGTCGACGCGACGCTCTCCGTTCTCCCACTTGGCGTTCAAGCTCGTGCCCGGCGCGATCTCACGACGCACCATACCGATCGCTATCCCGCCAAACCTCGGCGATGCGACGGAGCTGCGGACATCGCCGACGTGATTGCCTGCGTCGTCGATGAGCTGCGCGCCATGCGGCGGTGCGTCGGTACTCGCGGCGCGAAGCCCGCGCAGATGGCGATTCACATGGCCACGGAAATGAACGCGCGCGACGACCTCTTGTCCGATGTAGCAGCCTTTCGTGTATGAGATCGCGTCGAGATCGTCGAAGTTCGCTTCCTGCGGAATCGTCGAGTCGTCCATGTCGATTCCCCATTCGGCACGTCCGGCTTCGACTCGCGCGATCTCCCAAGCGCCCAATCCCGCAGGCGTCGCTCCCGTATCGACCGCGCGTTCCCAAATGCGATCAAACATTTCATATGGAACGAAGAGCTCGAATCCAATGACGCCGATGTCCGGCACCTTGGCGATCATGACGTTCGCGCCGTCCATTTGGACGTCGACATGGCCGTAGACGGGGAGCGCATTCAGCGCTTCGATGTTGACGCTCGCGCATGCAGCGACGATCTCCGCTGCCCTCGCGCCGAAGATGCCGATGTCACGAATCGCGAATGAATCATCGCGATATCCGGAGATTCGCGGATTCACGTACTTCTTCACCATCGCGAGAAATCCTGGCCATGCGCGCGCCGACGTGTCGACGAGATAGGAACCGGCGCCGGCGAAAATTCTCAGATCGGCGAGGATGCGGCCTTTCGCAGTGAGCGCCGCCGCGTATTGCCCGTGACCTGGCGCCATCCCGACGACGTCACTCGTCACGAGACCGGTGAGCGCTTCGCCTGATTTCTCGCCGAACAACCGGATTCGTCCCCGATGACTCCGATCAATGACGATCGCGTGCGTCTGCAGTGCGGCATACTCAGCGCGTTCGTCCGCGTACGCGAGCACGACGTCGTGGCCGCCAATCTCCAGCGTGGCCGTTCGCTGCGGCGACGCGATATTCGGTTGCGTCACAGCAACGCCTCGGCGAAAAGCTCCGCGCCCACCGCTTCAGTGCGTTCGACTCCATTCATGTTTTGTAAGTAAGCGAGGCGACCGACACCGCGCCACGCCCTATGAACGATCGTTCGCGTAGCTCTGATCGAGCAGCTCGACCGGGTGAATCGCGGACATCGGTGATCCGCGCCGCAAAAGTCCCGCGCCGATCTGCATCAGACATCCGGGATTTCCCGTAGCTATCGCCTCGGCGTTCGAGTTCCCGATGTTGTCGAGCTTTCGCTTCAGAACGATGTCAGATGTCTCAGGCTCGACGAGGTTGTAAATACCCGCACTACCGCAGCAGACATCGCTTTCGGCGAGCGGCACTAGCTCGAGCTCGGGAATCGCGCGAAGAACGTCGAGCGGTGGATTCGCGACTCGCTGTGCGTGCAGGAGATGACAGGGCGCGTCGTACGCGACCTTCATCCGGACGGCACCACCGCGCTTCGGACCAGCTGCAGAAAGCAGCTCACTGACGTCGCGCACTTTTGCCGAAACGGCGGCAGCGCGGTCTTTCCATTCAGGATCGTGCCGAAGGAGATGGCCGTAGTCCTTCATCATCGCGCCGCAGCCCGCTGCGTTCGTGCAAATGAAATCCGCGTTCGACGCCTCGAACGCCTCGATGTTTGCCTTCGCGAGCCTCTTCGCGGCATGCTCGTCGCCCGCATGCGCGTGGAGCGCACCGCAACAGCGCTGATCGGGCGCAGGCTGAAGCGCGTAATCGTTCGTCAACAGCACGCGTTCGGTCGCGCGATTGGTCTCGGCGAACAGGCCTTCCATGACACAACCGGTCAGCACGGCGACGCTTCCACGCTTCCCCGCGGTTGGAGTCGGCGTCGATCGCTTCGTCGGCCCGCGCTTCGTCGATGCGAGCATCGACATCGCGAATCCGAGTCGGCCTGGAAGTCCCGACAAAAGATTCGCAATTCCTAAAGCCCGCGTTATTCGGCCGCCAAGCAAGAACAGCTTCAGCATGACCGGCCGCTCGAAGACCGACAGAATCAATCGCGCGACGCCCGGAATCGGACGATGCTCGGCGAGCGTCGCGCGAGTTGCTTCGAGCATGTGTCCGTACGGAACCCCCGACGGGCAGACGGTCTCACAAGCGCGGCAGCCCAGGCATTGCGCGATGTGCGTCTCGACGGTGTCGCTCGTCGGTTCGAGACGTCCTTCGAGCATCGCGCGCATCAGTACGATGCGGCCGCGCGGACTGTCATTCTCATCTTCGAGCGTTAGATACGTCGGGCAACTCTGAAGACAAAATCCGCAGTGCACGCACGCATCGATGCCGGCTTGTTCCTTCGAGAGCGGGCTGTTTGGAAGAGCACACGCCTGCGGAACGACAACGGGCGTGCTCATGCCGTTTCTCCAAGAATTCCGACGTTCAACACATTGTTCGGATCGAACGCGCGCTTGATCCCCGTCGATAACTGATCAGCAGTCGGGGCAGGGCTGCACAGCGGCCAAAGCTCGGCGGGCAGGCGTTCTCCGATTCGCGACGTTTGTGCGGGAATGGCAAATCGCATTTTCAGGGCTTCGCGTGCGGCATCGCTCGTCGGCACGACGCATCGCACGACGCCGCGCGACGGCGAGGCGTGAACGAGGGTGCCCGGACACGCCGCCGCAATGTCGCCCGCCTCCCGCCAGCGCGATTCGATTTCCGCGGGCAATCCCGAAATCCGAAATACCATCGATGCGTCGGGTTCAATCGCCGCGAACTTCGTCCACACACTCGGATCGATCGCGCGAACTTCGCCGAGCTCCGTGAGTGCGTTTCGCTGGGCTTGAATGCCTTCCGAATTCCCAGCGAGCCGAAGGAGCGCGGTCGTTCCATTCGATCCGAGCTGCACCGCGAGCGTGTCATTGACGACTTCACACGCGTACGGCGTGAATGGAAGTCGTCGTAGCAATTGCCGAACGTGCGCTACGCCTGTCTTCGCATCCACCGCGATGGCGACTGATTCGTCGGCCTCAGGGCGCGCGTGCAGGCGCACGGTGACTTCAGTGATGACGCCGAGCGTTCCCCACGACCCGGTCATCAGCCGTGTGAGGTCGAAGCCGGCGACGTTTTTCACGACGCGTCCACCGCCGCGCGCAACGACACCGACGCCGCTCACGAACTCGACGCCAAGGGTGAGATCTCGCGGAGACCCGAAATACGTGCGAAGCGGGCCGGCGGAACCCGTCGCCACCGTCGCGCCGAGCGTGCTATTCGGCGATCCAGGCGGGTCCAACGCGAGCCACTGGCCGTGCCCCGCGGTTGCTTCGCGAATCTCGGCGAGCTTTGTCCCCGCCCGAGCCGTGAGCGTCAGATCGCCAGGGACGTATTCGGTAATACCCGTGAGGTCTTTTGTCGAAACGATTTCGCTCGAGCCAACCGGGCGTCCGGCATCCAACCACGTTCCCGACCCGACGACTCGAAGTCCGATTCCGCGTTTCGCTGCGTCGACGATGCGATCACGCACTGTGTCGACCGAATCGATCGCGAATGCCGTCATCTCATCGCGGCACGTGCGGCCGGTGCGGCGTGCCATTCGCGACACGCGTGTACTGGAACGACCTTGCCGGGATTCGAGCGCCGGTCAGGATCGAATACCTCGCGGAGCGAACACATCGTCGCGAGTGAATCCGGCGAGAAGATCATATCCATGTAAGGAAGCTTGTCGATCCCGACGCCGTGTTCGCCGGTGATCGTTCCGCCCGCCTTCACACACGCGGCCATGATCTCTTTCATCGCCGCATGCACTCGCTCGGTTTCGTCGGCGTTTGCGGCGTTGTAGGGAATGTTCGGATGGAGGTTGCCGTCTCCCGCGTGAAACACGTTGCACACCGGCACCCGATTTCGCTCGCCGATCCGTTTCACCTCCGCGAGAACTTCCGGCAGCTTCGTTCGAGGGACGACCGCATCTTGCACGACGAGGTGCGGCGAGACGCGTCCCATCGCACCGAAGGCTTTCTTGCGTCCCTGCCAGAGCTTCGCCCGCTCGACTTCGTCGCGCGCGATGCGCACGGTTCGCGCGCTGTGCTGCTTGCACAGCGCGTCGACGGTCGCAACGTCCCTCTCGATACCGGCGGCGGCGCCATCGAGCTCGATCAGCAGCACAGCAGCGGCGTCGGTCGGATAGCCCGCGGCGTAGATCGACGCTTCGACGGCGCGGACCGTCGCCTGATCGATCATCTCGAGCGCCGCGGAGATGATGCCCGTCGCGACGATTGACGACACCGCATGCGCCGCGTCGTCGAGCGACATGAAGTCGGCGAGGAGCGTACGAACGGCTTCAGGATTTCGTGATAAGCGAACTGTAATGTCGAGCGCGATGCCGAAACAGCCTTCCGACCCAACGAAGGAGCCGACAAGGTCATATCCTTCGTTTTCGCCGTCCGGCCGCCCGAGCTTCACGATCTCTCCGCTCGGAAGCAGGGCGGTGATCGCGACGATGTGATTCGTCGTCACTCCGTACTTCAGGCAGTGAGGACCGCCCGCGTTCTCGGCGACGTTCCCGCCGATCGTGCATGCCGCTTGGCTCGACGGATCCGGCGCGTAATGCAAGCCGTGCGCGGCGACCGCACGCGACAGCGCGACATTGACGACGCCGGGTTCGACGACCGCGAGGCAATTCTCAGCGTCGACCGACAACACTCGCGAGAGTCTGTTGAGCCCGATCAGGACGACGCCATCCGCGAGTGCGCCGCCGGACAACCCGGTGCCCGATCCGCGCGGCACGAATGGAAGCTTTCGCGCCGCGAGCTCGCGGACGACGGCAACGACTTCATCGCGCGTGCCGGGAAAGACGGCGAGGGAAGGGCGTTTGAAGTACGACGGCAGCGCATCCGCCGTGTAGGTCAGCAACTCGCTCGGCCGAAACAGCACGCGCTTCGGGCCGACAATCTCGGAAAGCCGGCTGGCGAGCGACTGGTCGATCTCGGGGGCGACGGCGATAGACACACCTCAAACCTAGGGTCGGTGGTTGGCTCGGGGGAACTGCGGGAGGGCGGAAATGCGAACGACGACAGTGCGGAACGACGGAACGCGTCAGCCCATACCTCATTCACAGGCTGAGCACTGATGTCTCGGTCAGATCCTCGGCACCACAACCTGTAGACACCCCGGAACGTGCCTGTATTCAAGCGGCGGGTCGACCTTCACCAGCTCACCGTCGACGGCCGCGCGATGCGTCCTCGATTCGATTCGAAACGATTCGACGAGGAACGAATCCAGGGCGGGAGTTCGCGACACCGCGTCGACGCCGCGCGCCGCGGCGGCGAAGGCGAGGGCCAACGTCCTGGCCCCGGATCGACGCCGAATCACCATCACGTGCAGGCCGCGTTTTCCCTCGGGCACTCGCGCTCCGAGCGTCGGAAGCTTGAGCTCTCGCTCTCCGACGCCGATGAACACGAGCGGCGTCAGATAGTCGCGCGCAATTCCCTCGACTTGGATCTTCACCCGAAACGCGGGAAGTGCGACGAGCAGTCGAATCCCAGCAACGAACGACGCCGCGTGATAGCCGAGCCGGTGTTCGAGCGCCTCCCGCGCGCGAACGAATGTCACGTATGCGCCGACCGAGCTCGTATTCAAGAACAGTCTATCGTTGACCGTCGCCGCATCGACCGCCGTTGGAGCTCCATCGCGAGCGACGCGCGCCGCTGCTTCGAGATCGAGCGGAACCCCGAGGTCCTTGGCGAAATGGTTCAACGTTCCGCACGGGAGAACGGCGAGCTCAGCGCCCGTTCCAGACAACGACGTTGCGGCGCTGGCGATCGAACCGTCACCGCCGGCGATCAGCACCCGGCGGGCACCCTCCCCGAGTGCGGATCGAACCTTCGCGGCGAGCATCTCCGGCGCAACCTCGCGAATCTCGAATCCACCGACTGCCTTCAGCGCCCCGCGTGCTGCATCGGCGTTGCCGGCAGACGGGTTTACGAAGGCGGGGATCTCGGCTGGTTGCGGCATTCTCCGGACGTCATGGACAAGAAGCGTACCGTCCTCGTCCGGAGGCGATCTAGGCGACCGAAAACTGTCTCGACTTGAGGATCAGCGCCTCGAGCGCGCGCAGCTCGAAGGGCTTTTGTAGGACGGTGCAGCGGGTCCGTTGCATGAAATCGGCGGCATCCTTGGACGCGACGTCGCCGGTCGAGAAGATGATTCGGTCGAGCAGCTCCGGCGCGACCGCCGCGACGTGATCGTGCAGCTCGACGCCGGAACACCCGGGCATTCGCAAATCCGAGATCACCGCCGTGTAGTCCGATTTTCCCTCGAGCAACGTCGCTAGACCTTCGGTGCCGTCAGCTGCCTCGTCGACTGCCCAGCCACGACGCAGAAAGAATCGGCGCAGGGCCGCGCGGATTGACGCTTCATCGTCGATGATCAGCACGCGCGCATTCGCGATACCTTCGAGTGGGGAAACATGCGTTCGGTCCGGCGTCGTGCGCCGAGCTCCTTCGACCTCGCCTATCGCTGCGCCGTCGATTGGGAGACGTACGGTGAATCGCGCGCCCGTTCCTTCCTCGATTGGCCGATTCTCCGCTGATATGCGTCCGCTGAGATGCTGAACGATGCCGAGCGTGACGGAGAGGCCGAGCCCTGTTCCTTCGCCGACCGCCTTCGTGGTGAAGAACGGCTCGAAGACGCGTGACAAATGCGATGGCGCGATCCCCGGACCGTCGTCTTCGACGATGAGCACGAGCTCGTCCCCATCGATGTCAGCGCGCACTCTGACGGTACCGTTGAAGCCCGTCGCCTGCGCGGCGTTCATCACGAGGTTCGTGAGGATTTGCTGAAGCCCCGCCGGATCAGTGTTTCCGAACGGCTGATCAAACGAGAGCTCCGCCTCGAGCGTCGCACCGATGTTGTCGACCATCGGCTCGAGCGCGCGCACACTGGCCAACAGAACATTGTGGAGATCGACGCGCTCTCGTGACGGGTTGCGGAACCGGACGAACGACAGCAGGTCACGAACGATCGTTCTCGATCGGCGCGCCTGATCGCGGATGACCGACAACGCCTCGAGGTCGTCGGCGCTGCGTTCGTCCTCGAGCAGGTCTTCCGCGAAGTGAAGAATGGCCGCCAGCGGGTTGTTCAGCTCATGCGCGACGCCGGAAACGAGCTGGCCAAGCGCCGCGAGCTTCTCCGATTGGCGCACCGCCTGCTCGGCGACACGCAGCGGTGTGATGTTCTCCACGAATCCTTCCGAGTACGCGACCGACCCTCGCTCGTCGTGGTACGCACGCGCGCTGACCCGAACCGTGACCGTCGTTCCGTCTTTCCGGCGCCAGTCCATTTCGGCGCTTCGTGCCTCGGTCTCGCGCTCGGACTCGCCGAAGAGGCGCTCCCAATCGCGCGGCGACGCGAAGATGGTTCGCGTCATGTCGACGTTCAGCAGCTCGGCGGACGAGCTGTAGCCGAGGAGGTTTACGAGCGACGCGTTGACGGCGAGGAGGCGGCCGGCGCCGCTCGCCCGATAGATGCCGATCGGCGAGTTCTCGACGAACGACCGGAAGCTCGCCTCTGATTGCCGCAACGATTCGGCCGCATTCGCCGAATCGACGGCGATGCCCGTGAGCTGCGTCGCCGTTGCCGTGATGCGTCGCTCGCTTTCCGACGGGCCCCGTGGCTCGCGGATGTAGGCCGACAGCGCGCCAAGGATCGCGCCGTGCGGCGATCGGATTGGCGCAGCCCAGCAGGCGGCGTATTCCTGTTCGACGGCGAGAGCTCGGTAGTCGTTCCAGAGCGGGTCGGAAAGAATGTCGCTCGAGAGAACGAACTCGCGCCGGTAAACCGCGGCACCGACGGTCGCGGCCTTTGGCCCGACGACGATCTCGTCCATCGCCTCGACGAATGACATCGACATGCTCCGCGCGCAGGCGGCGAGGAGCGTTACTCCGCTGTCGTCGAGGAGGTGGATGGCGCACTCGACGCCCGGGCACTGCGCTTCGTGGAAGCGCACAATGCTCTCGAGCACATCGCGAAGCTCGACGCCGGTCGCGATAGCCTCGAGGACTCGGCGCTGCCATTCGGTTCCGTCTTCTAGTCGCTTGCGGTCGTTAACCGTCACGCACGAAGACGATCCGTTGATTCTCCGGTTTCTTCACGGGACACGCGAACACGGTCGCTGCGCTCGCGCGTTCCAAAGCAAATCGGCCGAGGCTTTCGCCTCGGCCGATTGCTTTGGTCACGCCGCCCAGAAACCGCAGAGGGCGCGTCCGTCGGGAGACTCCCGGAGCTTCTCGAACGCGCGCTCGCGAATTTGGCGAATGCGTTCGCGGGTCACGCCCATGAGCGCGCCGATCTTCTCGAGCGTCATCGCCTCGGAGCCTTCCTCGAGCCCGTAGTAGAGATAGAGGATTTTGCGCTCGCGCGGCGTGAGATACTTCTTGAATACGCGATCGATAAACTCGCGCATCAGCTTGTAGTCGGTTACTTCTTCGATCTCCGTTCCATCGACGCCAGCGAAACGTTCGCCAAGGGTGGACGCTTCGCGGTCCGAGCGATCGATGGGGGCGTCGAGAGACACTTCGGTCGCCGACATCTGCTTCGCGGCGCGGACAACTTCGGGAGTCTCTTCGAGGAGGCGACTGACTTCGTCTTCGGTGGGATCGCGCTTCAACACCTGGGCGAGGATCGTCTCGGCGCGAGCGAGACGAATGAGCTGCGAATTCTGATTGAGCGGGATTCTTACTGATCTGGTCTGTTCAGCGAGTGCTTTCAGGACTGCTTGTCGGACCCACCACACGGCATATGAGATGAACTTCACGCCTTGGTCTGGGTCGAACTTTCGCACCGCTTTTAACAGTCCCTCATTCCCGATGGCGACGAGCTCACTGAGATCGAGTCCGTGGCCCTGGTATTTCTTGACGTAGGAGATGACGAATCGGAGGTTGGCCGTCACCAGTCGTTCGGCCGCTTTTTCGTCACCTTTTTGTGCCCGTCGCGCTAAGCGGCGTTCTTCCTCAGGGTCGTCGATCAGTGGGAGCTTTTGAATATCCTGGAGATACTGATCGAAGGCGGTAGACGGAGACGATCGGAAGTATCCCTTCGACGATCTGGTCTCGGTCACTTGCTCCATACACGCTCCTTGCCGAACGATGCCGGTTAGTGGAGCGAGCGCACGTCCGCTCGCGCGTTTGCAGAGGGCCTATAGCAGGGACGGCAGGATAACGGTGGGCTCAGGAGGCGTCAACAGACTCCTGCGCCAGTATGGCCGAAATGCGCGGCAAAACGATTCTATGTTGTTGATTTGACAGAGATTTGCAGGTTACTCTGGGTACCGAAAATGAAAGAGCCAAATTCGGTCAGTCCGACCGAATTTGGCTCAACTCGGAGAAATTTTCCCTCCGGAAGGGCTCGGCAAGAGCCGTCTCATCCCAGTCGAGCAGCGCCTCGTCACACCTCCAGGGGCCGTAGCGAGCTCATGAGTTAGGAGAGCTCGGAGGACGGGCGGAACTGTCTGCCGGGTCGCGCATCTTGGTCCGGCTGGTAGCGCTCAGGACGCCGATTCCAAGCAGGATGACCACGCCCACACCGATCCACATCTGCGGGACATTCAGCAAGACTGCGGCGGCCGCGAGGCCGATGATCAGGATTACGAAACCGATGATGTAAGTAGCAAATGACGACATGGCTCGAGCCCCATCGTTGAGGACGACGGCTAGTAAGGCAAAGCGCGAGCCGCTCGCTACCGGAGAGCCTTGGTAGCGAGGTCGTCGCTTATCGGAACAGACCACCGCCCGTCGGCCGAGTTCATCGTTCCGATGCGGACGGGGAGTGCGTATTCGACGCGGCCGGCGCGAGCCTTCTTGTCGGTATGTGTCGCGAACACGACGTCGGCCTGGGACATCGAGCTTGGCATCGCAACGGGAAGCTTGGCCGCCGCAATGACATCGCGAATCCGATCGGTCGTTCCTCTGTCGGCCATTCCGAGAAGCTCGGCGAGCCGCGCTTCGTACACCATCCCGGTCGCGACGGCGGCTCCGTGGAGAATCTCGAAGTTGCTACACAGCTCGATCGCGTGGCCGAGCGTGTGGCCGAAGTTGAGCGTTTTGCGAATTCCCCCTTCGCGTTCGTCCTGTCCGACGACGTTTGCTTTGATCTCGATGCTGCGCGCGACGACGCCGAGCATCGCATCGCCGGACACGTCGAGCGTGTCGAGGTTCGCCGCGAGCTTCGCGGTGGTCTCGAAGTATGCCGCGTCGGCGATGACGCCATGCTTGATCGCCTCGGCAAATCCTGCTCGGAGGTGGTCGCGAGGGAGTGTTTCGAGAACACTAATGTCTGCGATCACCGCCGCCGGCTGATGGAACGAACCGACGAGGTTTTTTCCCGCGACCGTGTCGACGCCGGTTTTCCCGCCGACCGAGGCGTCGATCATGGCGAGAAGGCTCGTCGGAATCTGGATGTACGGAATGCCGCGCATGAATGTCGCGGCGACAAATCCCGCGAGATCGCCAACAACACCGCCGCCGAGGGCAATGACCGCTGAATCGCGACCGAATCCGGCGTCGAGCAGTTGGTCGGTGAGGCGAGCCCAGGTCTCGCGCGTTTTTTGTGCTTCACCCGCTTCGATGGTGAACAGCTGCCCGTGGACTTCGCCGAGCGATGCGATCAGACGCCCTTCGTGGAGCGGGCCGACGTTGGAGTCGGTGATGATCGCGTACTGATGGGCGGGCGCAACTCGCCTGATAATTTCGCCGGCGCGGTCGAGTGCTCCGGATTCGACCGTCACGCGATACGTCGCGAGCTCGATCTCGCGGCGGGCTACCACGTGACTTCTCCCGCGCCGGACCGCTTGTTCGCGACGCGCGCCAGCGTGAAGAGCAAATCGGACAGTCGGTTCAGATAGATGACGACGAGCGTTGGAATCTCGGTTTCGCTCGCGAGCTCGACGACGCGGCGTTCAGCGCGCCGACAGACGGTTCGCGCGACGTGCAGCACGGCGGCTTTGTGCGACCCGCCCGGGACGATGAACGACTTGAGAGGCTCGAGCTCGGCGTCGCCGTCGTCGATCGCATGCTCGAGATCTTTGATTCGTTCGTCGTCGATCTGGGCCTTCGTGAGATGCGACTGCATCTTTTCGCGGTCGGGCGTCGCGAGCAATGCGCCAATGGCGAACAGGTCTCGCTGGATCGGCACCAACACCTCGTCGATGCGCGGCATCGGCTCCGCGGCGCGGGCAAGCCCGAGGACCGCATTCAGCTCGTCGACGTCGCCGTACGCTTCGACGCGGGGATGGTTCTTTGGAACTCGGCCGCCGCCGAACAGTCCAGTGTCTCCGGCGTCGCCGGTCTTCGTGTAGATCTTCATTTGAAGAGGAATGTATTCTTCCTCCATGGAGATCAAAGACATAACGATCATCGGCGGAGGTCCTACCGGAATCTTCGCCATGTTTTATGCCGGAATGCGTCGCGCGACGGCACAAATCGTCGACGCGCTGCCGGACCTTGGCGGCCAGCTCACGGCGCTCTATCCGGAGAAATACATCTTCGACGTCGCGGGCTTTCCGAAGGTGCTTGCGAAAGACCTCGTCAAGTCGCTCGCCGAGCAGGCGAAGCAGTTCGATGGGCAGATTCATCTGCAGCAGCGCGTCGTCGGGCTCGAGAAAGAGGACGACCACTTCGTGCTCGTCACGGATAGCGATCGTTTCCCGACGCGCTCGATCGTCATCGCCGCGGGGATCGGCGCTTTTTCGCCGCGCCGGCTGCCGCAGCAGTGCGCGCAGCCGTGGTATGGCCGCGGCGTGTTCGACGTCGTGACTGATCCGGAGGCATTCCGTGGTCAGAAGGTCGTCATCATCGGCGGCGGCGACTCGGCGTTCGACTGGGGGACGCAGCTGCTCGACCGCGCGTCGCGCGTGTCGCTCGTCCATCGGAGCGATCGCTTCCGCGCGCACGGCGCGACGATCGCGCAATATCAAGCGGCGGTTGCAGACGGTCGCGCGGATCTATTCACGTTTCATGAATTGCACGACATCAAGTGCAAGAACGGCGACGATCGGTTCACGCACATCGATATTCGTGACGTGAAGGCGAAGACGACGCGCGAGGTCGACGCGGACGTCGTGCTGCCGATGCTCGGTTTCGTGTCGGACCTCGGCGCGCTGGCAGAATGGGGACTGAATCTCGAGAAGGACGAGATCGTGGTGAACAGTCAGATGGAAACCACTCGGCCCGGCATTTACGCAGCAGGCGACATCGTTACCTATCCGGGGAAGCTGAAGCTCATCGCATCAGGATTTGCTGAAGCGGCGACGGCGGTGAACCAGGCGGTTCACTGGATCTATCCGGACAAGAAGGTCGCACCGGGGCATTCGTCGAATATGTCGATTTTTGGGCAGACGGACGACTAATGGCCGGGGATGGGCGATGGGCGACGGGGACAACGACGGAACCCCAGAGTTTGACGGAGAGACGCGGAGGTCGCCGAGACGCAGAGGAGAGCGGGACAGCATTGCTTTTTGGCCTTTTCAAGAAACCGTAGTTGCGCCGTTCTCTGCGTCTCTGCGACCTCTGCGCCTCTGAGTCGAGAAATGGGTTCCGCAGTTCCGCTCTATGGTTTGAATCCGTCTGGATGGCGCTTCGCCAACTTGGCCTGGTTCGCTTGAGCAATCTCTGATAGCGAGAAGCCGAGCGTGTGGGACGCCACCGCCAAGCACCAGAGGACGTCGCCGAGTTCTTCCTTGAGTCGCTCAGAAGACGCGTCTCGATTCTGGAAGACTTTCTTCCTCACGAGCCCGAGCAGCTCCGCCGCCTCCTCGACCAGGCCGGCGCTCGCGTCAAGCAGCCGGTCGCGCTCATCGAGCGATGGATTCAAAGTTCTCAGCGCCGCCTGTTGATACGAGTCCAACGTCAGCGACTCACTCATAGCTCACCCGCGGGTCCGCCTTCGCGTATGCGAGATCTGTAATCAAGTTCACGATCACGAACACCGTGCTGAGAAAGAGAACCGTGCCCTGAATCGCCGGGAGATCGCGGCGCGAGATTGCGTTCACGACGTACCGGCCGATGCCAGGCCACGAAAAGATCGTTTCTGTCAGAATGCTTCCGGTCAGATACGCGCCGAAGTCGAGACCGAGCACCGTGATGATCGGGATCAGCGCGTTGCGCAGCGCGTGTCTCAACGTCACGACCCATTCCGACAACCCCTTCGCGCGCGCGGTTCTGACGAAATCCGCATTCAGCGCCTCGAGCATCGCCGACCGGGTCATTCTCGCCAGGAAGGCGATCGATCGCATGCCAAGGGTCAGAGCAGGAAGCGCAAGAAATCGCAGACTTCCATACCCCGACGGCGGCAGCCACCGCAGCGTCACCGCGAATAAGAGAATTAGTAAGAGCCCAACCCAATACACCGGGAACGAGATCCCGAGATACGCGATGCCGAGCGCGAATCGATCGGCGAAGCCGCCGGGCTTTCGCGCGCTGAGCACTCCGAGTGTGATGCCGATGATAGTCGCGAGGAGCATCGCGGCGCCGGCGAGTTGCAGCGTCTTCGGAAAGCGCTCGCGGATGTCCTGCGTGATCGGACGGTTCGTGACGTAGGAGTTGCCAAGATCGCCGGTGACCGCGCTCGCAACGTAGTGGCCGAAGCGTGTCGGCAGTGGATCGTTGAGGCGGAGCTGTTCGCGAAGGTGAGCGATCGTCGCGCTATCGGCTCGTTCGCCGACCATCGACTCGACGGGATCGCCGGGGGCGACATAGAGCAGCAGAAACGCAACGACGAGCACGCCGAACAATGTCGGCACGCTGAGGAGCAGTCGTCGGAAAATGAAGGTCGTCACGGCTTCGGTTTTCTCTCGAGCCTCACGTCATTCCAGCGTTGACCGTTGAAGATCACCGGCGGCACGAATCCTTTGACCCACGGTTGCACCGAATAGAGCTCATTATAGAAGTAGAGAAAGACCATCGGCGCCTGGTCGAACGCGATCGAGTCGGCCCGCTTGTAGAGCACGTTGCGCTTCGTCTCGTCGAGCTCGCGGCGCGACGCGGTGACGATCGAGTCGAAGACCGTATTTGCGAAGAACGACACGTTCCCGCCCGAGCCTTTGTTCGTGCTGTGCAGCAGCGGGAAGAGAAAATCCTCGGCGTCAGGGTAGTCGGCGTACCAATCTTTGAGGATCATGTCGGTCTGGCCCTTTCGGGCGGCGGCGCGTGACGCGGCGGATTCGCGCTGCACGATTTTCGTGCGGATCCCAACATTGTTCAAATAGGCCTGAATGGTTTCCGCCATTCGCACGTAGATCGGGGTCAGCGACGTCCACAGCTCGATGTCGATTCCATTCGGATGGCCCGCGGCGGCCAGAAGGGCCTTCGCTTTCGCGGGATCGTAAGGGTATGCGCGCCGAGTGCTGTCGTATCCACCGAGTGCCGGCGGGATGACGCCGGCGGCGCGCGTTCCGCGTCCACTGATCAGTCGCTCGATGATCCGATTGACGTCGATCGCGTAGTTGATGGCTTGCCGGACGCGCGGGTCGACGAGCGGTCCGCGGGTGGTATTGATGCCGACGTACACGAGCTCGAGCGCCGGCGTCGACATGAGGTTGGGTTTGCGGCTTTCGTCTTCTTCCCAGTCGGAGGCCTCGCTTGCCGGGATCTGCAGGATATCGACGTTGTTGCTCTCGTACTCGGCGACGGCGGTGCTGGGCTCAGCGATGATGCGGGCGCGGAGCGTATCGGTTTTCGGGGCACCGTCGAAATAGGTCGGGTTTTTGGCGAACAGGAGATAGTCGTCGTGTTTCCACTCAACGAGCTTCCACGGTCCCGTTCCGATGGGGTGCTCGCCGAAGTTCGATGGAATGCGGTCGAGTGGCGGAACGACGGACGCGACGGGCATCGCGATCATCTTGATGAAGATCGCGAGCGGCTCGGCGAGGATTACGACGAGCGTCGAATCGTCGCGGACGGTGAGGCCGGAAACGGTCTTTGCTTTTCCCCCATTGAACTCGCGCGCGCCCTTGATCGGGAAAAGGAATTGGGCGGCGCCGCTCTTGGTCGTGGGGTCGAGAGCCCGCTGCCAGCTCGAGACGACGTCGCGGGCGGAAAACGGAGTGCCGTCCTGGAATGTGACGCCCGAGCGGAGATGGAAGGTGTATGTGAGGCCGTCGGGGGTGACGTCCCAGCGCTGGGCGAGCGCAGGTTCGACCTTGGCAGTCGGGTCGAAGCGCGTGAGCCCGTCGAAGACGTATCCGACGGCACGTCCGGTGGGGACGTCGGTAGAAAGGGCGGGATCGAGCGAGCGGGGGTCGTAGTTGTCGCGCGAGTCGATCAGCTCATCGCGTGACGGTGGGGCACCACTGGAGCCACACGCGGCGATCGC
>Ga0070683_100000424_pt1 | contig 29241 bp, 23 predicted proteins | sample KBSC713LmetaG_FD_64662 | JGI IMG/M metagenome (GOLD analysis project Ga0070683, IMG submission 64662) | Corn rhizosphere microbial communities from Kellogg Biological Station, Michigan, USA - KBS C7.1-3L metaG | ecosystem: Host-associated > Plants > Roots > Rhizosphere ... | reverse complement strand
CAGTTCGCGCCGTTCGGCAGTTCGCGCCGTTCGGCAGTTCGCGCCGTTCGGCAGTTCGCGCCGTTCGGCAGTTCGCGCCGTTCGGCAGTTCGCGCTGTTCGTCGGTCAGCGCCCTTTAGTAGTTGCGCCTTTCAACTCATTCCTCGTGTCTCGCACCTCGCTGGTAGTTTCGAGCGCGATCGGATCGATTGTCGAGTGGTATGATTTCTTCGTCTTCGCCTCTGCCGCCGCGCTCGTCTTCGATCGCGTTTTCTTTCCCTCCGCCGATCCGCGAAACGCCGTTCTGTATTCTCTAATGACCTACGCGGTGGGGTTCGTGACCCGACCGCTCGGCGGCGTCGTGTTCGGCATCCTTGGCGATCGGTTCGGACGAAAGCGCGCGCTGATCTGGAGCCTCGTGCTCATGGGGTTCGCCACAATTGGCGTCGGGCTGATCCCCGGGTATGCGTCGATCGGAGTGCTCGCCCCGATTCTTCTCGTTGTGCTGCGACTCGTGCAAGGCATCGCGGTCGGTGGAGAGGTCGGCGGCGCGTTGCTGCTCGTGGCCGAGAGTATGCCGGCGGAGCGCCGAGGATTTTGGAGTGCATGGCCGATGATCGGCGGACCCGCGGGCAACCTCGTGTCGTCGGGTGTGCTCGCGCTGCTTGGCATTGCGCTCGGCGAAGTTGCGTTTGCGGCATGGGGATGGAGAATCGCGTTCATTGCTTCGGCTGTGCTGATCCTCGTCGGCGTGTGGATGCGGACGCGCGTCTCTGAGTCGCCCGTCTATCAGGCCTACGTCGAACGGCGATCGCATGCGACCTCGCCGCCGCTCGGTCCGACGCTCGTCACGCATTGGCGATCGGTGCTCGTCGTGCTGCTCGTTAAAGCCGGCGAGAATGCGCTCTTCTACGTCTTCACGACATTCTATGTCGTCTATGTCACGCGCGTCCTGCGACAACCGCGAACCGTCGCGCTCGAGGCGGCAGCCGTCGGATCGATCGTCGACGCACTCGTCATCTTCGCCGCGGGCGCGTGGTCGGATCGCATCGGACGCCGGCTGGTGACCGCGATCGGATTCGTCGCGGCGGCGGCTTGGGCGTTCGCGCTTTTTCCGATGACGCGCGGTGGAAGCTTCGTGATGATCGCCTCCGCCGCGGCGGTCGCGGGAGCATGTCATGGACTGATCGTCGGCGGGATGTCCGCGTTCTTCGTCGAGCTCTTCCCGACGAGCGCGCGGTACACCGGCTTCTCGATCGGCTATCAATTCGCTACAGTCTTCACGGGTGCGGTCGCGCCGCTGATCGGCGTCGCGCTGCTCAACGCCTATGGCTCGACGATTCCCGTTTCACTCTATGCGATGGCCATGACGGCGCCCGCCCTCATCAGCCTCGGTATGGCCCACGAGACGAAGGGTGCGAATCTCGACGTCGACGCAGGAACTGCTATCTCTATATGACAACTCGAATTCTCGCATTGTTGAGCATCGCATCCGTCGCCGGCGCGCAACCACGCGCGGTGATGGCGAAAGCCGAACCGCACCATCATCTCGTTTTCGAGGACGCGACGATGCGCATTCTTCGCGTTCGAGTTCCAGCACACGACTCGACGATGCTCCACCAACACGATCCCGACTATTTCTGGATCGCGCTCGGCCCGAGTACGATCGTCAATGCGAAGCTCGACACGCCAGAGACGACGGTGACGTCCGAAGACTTGAGCATTCACTACACGCCGGGGAAGTTCGCGCACGTCGCGCGAAATCCGGGCAATCGTCCGTTCGACAACATCACGATCGAGCTGCTGGGGACGCAGTCCGGACTGCACCCGTTGTGCGATGCCGTCTCATTGGATCCGCTCGACTGCCCACCGGGGGACAGCGCGCCGAAGATCTTCACCGGCGCGATCGAACGACCGTCGTTTCAGACGAAGTCGCTGCGCGTCAGCCTCGTCACGATCGATCCAGGCAAGACGCTCGAGTCGAATGAGCCGAAGCGCGCCACGTGGATCATCGCGCTCGATACGCTCGACACGAAATCGGCAAGGTCGCTCAGCGTCGATGCGGGCGGGAAATGGATCGGGGGTACGTTCGCTTCGTCGTCGAGTGCGTGGTCGCTGACGAATCACGCGACGCATGCGGTACGCGCGCTTGCGGTCGTCAGGCGAGACTGAGCGTTGGATCTCGTCGTTGGAATCGGAATCGGCGCCGGCATCGCGCTCATCGCGATCGCCATCGTCGCCCCGCGATATCTGCGCGATGCGCGACGCAGCGCCATTCAGCAGAGCCGAGCCGTGTCGCGAGGGCAGATGTACGAGCAGCTCGTGCCGCATTTGCCGGACTTCGGCTTCAATCCGAAGGACGCGCGCTTTCTCGGTCAGCCCGTGGATTTCATCGTCTTCGACGGACTCGATGAGGGCGATTTGCGTCGCATCGTGTTCGTCGAAGTGAAGACGGGAGAGGCGAAGCTGACGACCCGCGAGCGGCTCATACGCGACGCCGTTCGCGAAGGCCGCATCGCCTGGAGGGAAGTTCGCGGTTAGTCCTCCGGACGCCAGTGGGGGATCACTCCCATTTTCGTCATCCCGAGCGCAGCGAGGGATCGCTTTCACTGAGGCGGTTCGAACTGCTCCGCCTGGACAGCGATCCCTCGTCTCCCAGGTTCGTCATCCCGAGCGCAGCGAGGGATCGCTTTCACTACGGGCATTCAACCGCCTCGCATGGAAAGCGATCCCCCGTCTCCCAGGTTCGTCATCCCGAGCGCAGCGAGGGATCGCTTTCATTACGGGCATTCAACCGCCTCGCCTGGAAAGCGATCCCTCGTCGCTACGCTCCTCGGGATGACTCCCATTTTCGTCATCCCGAGGAGTAGAGCTCAGCCGTTACGCGTTCTTATCCGTGCAGGCTGTCCAATTCGGATTGTTCGTCTCCTGCTGCGACGGAACGAGCGTTACGTCCGTTCCGTACGAACCGCCCTTGAAGTACGCGCCCGTCGGAAAGACGGTCTCGGTTCCGCGACCGTACTGCCGCACGAGGCGACGCATGTCGCCAAGACGGTGTGCGGTCGTGTACATCCAGAACGCGCGCTCGCGGAACAACATGTCCTGACGAGCGGTTGCCGAACCCGGATCGGTGAGCGGAGCGAGCCCCGTCACCGTCGCGCGCGCGGCGTTCAACGTCGCCAAGAACGTCGTGGTCTGACCGGCCGCGAGCTGCGCTTCGGCTTCGATCATTCGAGCTTCGATGCCGCTCGACACGACGACGTTCGAGTTCAACGTCGGGTACTGGTTCATCAACGGCGTCGGCGTGCCGTCCTGGCCACGGCCAACCTTCGTGCCGTCCACCTTGATGCGCGGATCCTTCGACGAGACATAGTCGAGGCCCGTGCCGCCTTCCTTGTCCGACGCGCCGAAGTTCTTCGTCGAATTCATCCAGTCGTAGATCGCGTTCACGACGCCGGTCGTCAGCGTCGAGAAGAGCGTCGTCTGAGAGAAGCTCGTTGGAACTTCGCCGACGAGCGCCGCGGCCGCCGCGGTGTTCGCCGCCAGCGTCGCCGGCGTCGCCTGATCGACGAGCGTGCGCGCCTTGCCGACGAGCGCGTACTGACGAATCGTGCCCGATCCGGCGAGCGTCAACGCCGAATCGAACTGCGCGATCGCGGCGGCGTAGAGATCGGCCGTCGAGAACGTCTTCGTCGTGATCGTGACATCGCTCTGGCCGTCCCACAGCGGGATGCCGTTGCAATAGTTCTCAGCGGTGATCGTGAGGACGTAGCCGAGGTTCGCGTGAATCTGCGCGAGCTGGGTGGGTCCACCGGTCGCCGGCGGGAACTGGACGAGCAACCGAATCGCGCGAATGCTGCGCGCGTACGTGTTGCCGACCTGCGTCCACGAGTCGATCGGGAAGTTGTTGAAGTTGATGCTGCGGTTGTCGATCGACTCGGTGCCGGCGCGCGCGGAGAAGATCTCGTCCGCGAGCAGACCGCCGGTGAGGTTGAGACCGAGGGGCGACGAGCCGCCGCGGTCGCCGCCGATGAATCGCGAGAAATCGCCGACCGCGGCGGTGTAGTACGATTGCGCTCCCGCGACGCTCTGCGCGTTGCCCGGATCGACGATGTCCGGCGTCTGCACGTCCAACAACCGATCGTGGACATTGCAGGCGCCGACGCCGAGGGCGCCGGCCAGCGGAATCGCTCGAAGCACGCGAATATGCCGTCTGATGTTCATGTATTTAGAATCCTCGAATGTCAGAACGCGAAATTCAGGCGGGCGAGCCAGTAACGAATCGCCGGCGGGGTGCCGAGATCGTCGTTGCCGTTCGCTTGACGGTTCGCTTCCGGATCGATGCCCGGATACTTCGTCCACAGCGTCGAGAGGTTACGGCCGCTGAGCACGAGCTGAGCCGTGCGACCCTTGAGGTAGCGATTGATCCACGACTGCGGCGCATCGATCGCGACCGAGACTTCGCGGAGCTTGATGAAGTCGTTCGGCTGGAAGATGCCCCAGCGCGTATTGCGAAGCGCGCCGGTTGCCGCGGCCACCGCCGCCGCCTGATCCGCGAGCGGGCTGCCGGCTTGGTTGATCGCCGCACAGTTCGCGGCGGACACGCAGCGGTTGGACCCGATCGTGTACGAGTTCCAGAACTTGCCGCGGTAATCCATCAACGCGCTGAGATGGACGCGGTTGCTGAAGAGACCGACGTTGTTCGACAGCGAGCCTTCATACTCCGGCAGCGTCGAACCCTTGAATGAATCCGCGGCGGCAAGCGTGATCTCGCTCGGGACGATGACGCCGTCGCCGTTCGCGTCGGCATACGTGTACGGACGATCCCACAGCCCGAACAGCGGATAGCCGACGACGTTGCGCGCGCCCTGCGTCTGCGCGAGCTGCACGTTGCCGATGTTCACGAGACGGTTCTTGACGTGCGAGCCGCTGAGGCGCGCTTCCCACGTGAACGGACGCGTGTCGATGATGTTCGCGTCTACGGAGAGCTCGTAGCCCTTGTTGTCGACTCGCGCGAGGTTGACCCACTGCGAGCCGGCGCCCGTGCCCGACGACGGCGGAAGCGGCTGCTGGAACAACTCGTTCTTCGCGACCTTCTGGAAGTACGTGAACTCCAGGTTCACGCGATCCTTGAACATGCCGAGGTCGAAACCACCTTCGTACTCGGTCGTGACTTCCGGCTTGAGGTCGAGGTTGCCGAGTTGCTGGAGCACGAGGCCTGGCGATTCACCGCCCTGGCTCGGGTACGTGAGCGTCGAGAGGAACGTGATCGCCGCCGTCGTTCCCGGCGGAAGCCCCGCCTGACCGACAGAGCCGCGCAGGCGCAGACGATCGGCCCAGGCGAGTCTCGGGAACCACGACTCATCGGAAATGACGTAGGACGCGTTCGCACTCGGATACAACGTGTTCTTTTGCCGCTTACCGAACGCGCTGTTTTCGTCGATGCGCGCGCCGATCGTTCCGAACAGCTTGTCCTTGTAATTCAACTGCTGCTGCGCGAAGCCGCCGGCGGTTGCGTTCTCCGTCGTCGTCGTCGTCGCAAGACGCTGCTGCGCGGCGGTCGGCGTCGTCGCGCCGATACCGAGTCCGTAGCCTTCGCCGAACAGGGTGTAGATGCCGCTCTTGAAGTACTGGCCGCCAAGGGTCGTGGTCGACGTCAGCGCGTTCGTGAGGTGCTTCGTTCCCTGCGCGCGAAGCGTCGCCGTGTACTGCAGAGAGTTCGTGCGGTTGATGTCGACGCCGGAATATCCCTGCGACGCCGTCGGACCCCACGCTGAACCGTTGACGGTCCCCTGTCCCGGCAGCTGCTGCTCGAAGTTGTTCGCGTTGCCGTTGTCGACACCGCCCTGCGCGGTCACCTGAATCGCTTCCCACGGCGTCCAGTTGAACGTCGCGGTTCCGTTGAAGCGCTCGAGCGACGTGCGCTGCTGCACGCCGAAGATGTCGCCGACGAACTCGCGCGCGGTGCCGTTGGTCGGCGTGAGATAACCCGGCGCCGAGAACAGCTGGTTCGAGAGACCCGCGAAGAACGTTCCGTCGAACGGCGTCCAGAGATCGCGATCCTGATAGCCGCTCGCGATGTCGAGCGTCGCGTTCGACGCGAGCGCGAAGGTGAAGTTGGCGCGGAGCGAATTCTGATAGAGCTGGTTCGGATGGATCTCCTGTGTCGCCGGACCCGCGCCACCACGGAGCGTCGTGATGCGGTTGATCTCGTACGCCGGCATCTTGTACGGACCATACTCACCGGTGTGATCCCCGCTCACGAAGAAGCGAAGGCGATCCGTGCCGCCGCTCGCCTGAAGGCCGATCTGATTCGTCGGACCATTCTGGAACGGATCAGACTTCGAGTTCGTCCACGGGTTGTACGTCGTCGCGCTGTCGATGACGCACTGCTTCAGCGCAGCCGCGGTGATCGTGCAATGCGGCGGTGTGGCGCCCGCGGCAACCGCGACCGGAACACCGTTGACGAGGTTGCGGCCAAAGCTCCAATAGTTCGCCGGATAGCCGCCCGGCATCTGCGTCTGACCAGTCTCATAGAATGCGGACCAGTTCGTGGCGCCGGCGCGTCCCTTCTTCGTCGTGATGACGATGACGCCGTTCGCCGCCGCCGTTCCATACAGAGCGGACGCCGACGGTCCCTTGATGACGTCGATCGACTCGATCTCTTGCGGATCGATCGTCGACAGACGGTTGATGCGGACGCCGGAGAGGTTGCCCGGCTCGCTCTCGTTCGAGAAGCGCGCGCCGTCGACGACGACGAGCGGCTCGTTCGAGAGAGACAGCGAGCTCACACCACGGATGCGGATGTTCGGCGAGGAGCCGAGCACGCCCTGGGTCTGAATGACCTGGACGCCGGCCGCGCGGGCCTGAAGCAACTCGCTGACGTTGGTGACCGGCGCGGTCGCCGTGATCGAGTCAGCCTTCACCGATGCGACCGCGTTGCCGATCTCTCGGCGCGACTGTTCGCCGGTCGCCGTCGTGACCACTTCCTCGAGGCGAAGTGCGGCGTGCGAGAGAACGAAGTCGGCCGTGACGTCGCCGTCGGCCGGGACGGTCACCGTCTGAGACGACGGGGTAAATCCGATACGCGAAACGGTCACGCGAAGCTGGCCGGCCGGCGCGCCCCGAATGATGTATTCGCCGTTTGCGTCGGTCAGCGCACCGATGCGCGACGTTCCGATGACCGCACTGACCTGCGCGGCCTGTACGGGTTGCCCCGATTCTTTATCGGTGACCTTGCCTTTGATGTTGGCCGCGAACCTCGACGGGGCGAGCGTTACGGCGCGAGTGTCTCGAGGCAGCGACGCGGTCGCGGCTCGAGGTACCGCGAGCGATGGGAGGGCGAGCAGCGCGATTGCCGCTGCTACCCTCGAGGGATGAAGCATTCGATCCTCCGGAGGAGAGGGACCCGACAAACAAAGAAATCCGTGCACGACTCGGAGCGAGCTGCCGAAGACGGGGTGAGTGGCAACTCTCTCGACTGTCCGCGTGAACGGTAATGACGTTGTTAAAACTCGCCGGGCCGCGAAGGCGTCAACACGATGTGACGAAAGAAAGCTTTGTGTTGAATTTGCGCGGAGGGTGTTATCGCATCGGGGCCAATCGGCTCGCCGAACTCGTGCGTTAGGCTACCAACAGCTATCGGTCCGAATGGCCGCTTTTCGACTGAAGTCGCGTCATCGGCGAGTCAGATCGCTGCCTAACGCCAGATTTTAGTTCGCGTATTAGAGTTTTTGGGTCCGCCGGAGACAGTCCGTCCCGTTCACTGCCTCTCCACCAAGCAACGCCGAATGTTTGCCGACTAGTTGCCGGTGCACTGCCTTGCGCATCGATCGTCGTCGATGATCATCAGCGCGAATTCAACTTTTCTCATGGTCGGTGCTCAGGGGGACGGAACGACCGACGTCAGCTGATTCATGACGAGCTGCCAGCGGCCGGCGCGATGCAAGAACAAGAACGTGCCACGAAGATCCGTGTCGGTCGGAACGCCTTGGAAGTGGCCGTGGAGCGTCGAGAGGTTTTGCACGATCGCCATGTCGCCATAGACGCGAACGGTGACCTCCCGCTCGCTGTCGATGATGTCGATGTTCGTGTTCCCCGACGAGAAATTCGCGAGACGCTGCGCCTTGTTCGCGATCGCGCCCTGGGGATTGATGAACGTGTAGTCGTCGGCCCAGATCCGATCGAGCGCGCCGACGTCGCTGTCGAGCACCGCTTGCTTGTAGTCCGCGAGCGCAGCGAGGACGGCGTCTTCCTGCGGCGACCCGGCCGACTTGCTCGGGTTCGCCGCCGCCGGAGTCTCGAGACCTGTGGGTGAGGCGTCGTGATTCGGCTGGCAGCCGAGGAGCGAAATTGACGCGACGGCGAGGGCGGTCGCGATTCGCAGAGAGGTTCGCATGTCGTGAAGGTGTTTGGTGAGAGGATCGCAATCGGGTTATCGCGAAACTACCACCAAACCCTTCACATGGTCTCCCTACGTTGCGGCTTTCCTTGCTAGTTCCCAGTGCACCTCGAGTCCGAATGCGAGAACTGAACGTCCATGTTCCCGTTCGCATCGATCGAGTAATGCGTCGCGAAATCGTCGAAGTAGTTCGGCGCCTTCCCCTGACTGATGACATGCACGCGCGACGTGAAGGACTGCGTCATCGGCAAGTCCGATCCATCGACCTCGAACGTGTCATGCTCTCGCGAAACACCGACCACCTTGTACGCACCTGTCGTGCCCTGACCATCGAGATGCGGAACGTCCGTGAACGAAATGTGCTTTCGTCCCTTTCCATCGATCGTCGTGCGCGTGGTGATGTCGAGCGTACCGGAGATCACCACCGTCTCTCCGTTGCACGGGTTCAGTTGATCCATCGTGACCGACACGCTGCGTCGATCCACCTTCGTCGATGCTTGCGCAAATGACGTCGCGGGAGTGACGACCGCGACTGCAGCGGCTGTGAGACCAGCAACAGCAACCACCTTCAGCAAACGCGTTTTCATGCTTGGCAAATCCTCGTGAATCAGTTCGGGGGTGGAGTGACCGCTCGCTCGATTTCCCATCCGAGTCGGGATTCGCGTTAGCAAACAATATTCCAGTGTGACCTGCGTCACGATTGAAATCGGTCGGCGAACGGCCCGCGCGAGTCGCTGACTCGTTCAAGCCCTGGGCGACGGTGCGTCAGCGGCCGCCGGGAACGTAAGCCGGGCTCGGCGGTCTGACGACAGTCGTCCGCGTCGCGCATATTCGCGCCATGTGCCCTCCCGTCTCTGGCTCCGATGAGCCAATCTCGCGCCGAGAATTTGGACGACAACTCGGTGCCGCAGCAGTCGCCGGATCAGTCGTTCCCGCGATCGGCAATTCAGAAATCCCTAACAAGAGTCCAATGACGTCCACGCCATCGAGCTCGAGCGAGCTCGTGTTTCTCACAGCGACCGAACTGGTCGCGATGATGAAAGCCAGGAAGGTCTCGGCGCGCGAGGTGCTCCAAGCGCATCTCGACCACATCGATCGTGTGAATCCGAAGGTGAATGCAATCGTGACGCTCGTCGCGGACCGTGCGATGGCCGACGCGAAGAAAGCCGACGACGAGATGGCACACGGTAAACCGCGCGGAACGCTCCACGGATTGCCGATCGCGCATAAGGATCTCGTCAACACAGCCGGGATTCGTACGACGCAAGGATCGCCCTTCTATAGGGACAACATTCCGACGCACGACGCCCCAATCGTTCAGCGGATTCGGGCTGCCGGCGGAATCACGATCGGTAAGACGAACACTCCCGAGTTCGGCGCCGGCTCACACACGTTCAACACGGTCTTTGGCGCGACGAAGAACCCATACGACACGTCGAAGACGTGCGGCGGGAGCAGCGGCGGCGCCGCCGTCTCCCTGGCGACGGGAATGGTGCCGATCGCGGACGGCAGCGACACCGGCGGATCGCTTCGCAATCCCGCGTCGTTCTGCAACATCGTCGGCTTTCGCCCATCCCCCGGCCGCGTTCCCGGCGAAGGCCATTCATGGTCGCCGCTCTCGACCTCTGGACCAATGGCGAGAAACGTCACCGACGTCGCGCTGTTCTTCAACGCGATCTCAGGACCGGACGCGCATTCACCGCTCAGTCTCGACGACGAGCCGTCGAAAGCCGGCAGAACCCTCTCGCGCAACTTCAAGGGCGTGCGCATCGCATGGTGGAAGACACTCGGCGGAATTCCGTTCGAGCCCGAGATTCGGCAAATCATCAATAGCCGACGAGGAGTCTTCGAGTCGCTTGGCGCGATCGTCGAAGATGCGGAACCTGACTTCACCGGCGTCGACGAGGCATTTCTCACGCTACGCCATTTGTCATACAACACGAATCAGGGACCGCTCGTCAAACAGCGCCCCGAGTGGGTGAAAGAGACGATCAAGTGGGAGGTCGCCGAGGCGGAGCGGCAGACCGCGGCGGATGTCGCGAGGGCGATGGCGCGGCAGGGATCGTTCTATGACTCGGTCGCGACGTTCTTCGATCGCTATGACTATTTCGTCCTGCCGGTCACGCAGGTCCCGCCGTTCGATGTGACGCTCGAGTATCCGAGGGAGATCAACGGCGTTGCGATGCAGACGTACATCGATTGGATGAAGTCGTGCTGGTACGTCTCGTTCATGTCGAATCCGGCGATCTCGGTTCCAGCTGGATTCACGAAGAACGGTTTGCCTGTCGGCATCCAAATCGTCGGCAAGGCGCGGCACGATTGGAGTGTGCTACAGATGGGCCGAGCGTTCGAGGCGGCGACGAACGTGGGACAGCGGCGACCAGCTGTGGCGTCCTGACGGCTACGCAGCGGCGCGCTTCCGGCTCACGCGGTCACCGGAACCGCCCGCACTGCGCCCTCTTGTGCCTCTTCGCGTGGCGACAGCCAGTACACGATCGTCAACATGATCGTCGAGAGGATGACGTGGGGCGCATTGAGCGCGAGGTTCGACAACACCGGCTTGTGGTTCAACGCACCGTCGATCAAATAGAACACCGCGTCGCACGCGTAGTACCAGCCGAAGGCGGTGAAGGCGAGCGTCGCGAGCTTCCGCGAGTGGAGTGCACCGATGAGCAGAAAGAGCGCGGTGACGCCGTGGGTTACGTCGTCGAGCTTACTCATCGCGAAGAGCCCCCACATCATTCTTTCGGGACCGTCGGCGGTCATGTTCATCGACGTCGTTGTCTGAGGCATCCAACCTGATGCGACCACCAGACCGAACAGAATCGCGAAGCCGAACGCAAGCTTTCTCACCATCGACAAGTTCCTCGCCCGAAATGGAAGTGCATCAAACTCGTCCAAAGACGATTCGTAGTCGTCTCGGGACACTTCGTCGTGCCGCGAAGCGAGTCGCGACGATCGCCGGCATCGCGATCGCCGCGGTTTTGCTCCTTGCCTACGGTATGGGCGCGTGGGGAATCCGGCAAACGCCGGTCGAGCATCCGGCACCGCCGGAATTCATCAACGACGTCACGCAGCTCAACCCAATCCCGGTCGCGAAGATCATCACGCCGACGACGATCGATGAGATCATCGAGGCCGTGAAGTCCAATCCCGGACCGGTGTCGGTCGGCGGCGGTCGTTACAGCATGGGCGGGCAAACAGCGTCGCTCGGCGGCGTTCAGATCGACATGCGCCAGTTCAATCGCATCCTGGCCTTCGATTCAGTCGCGAAGACGATCACGGTCCAGCCGGGAATCCGCTGGCGAGATATTCAGCGCCGTATCGACTCGGCGAATCTGTCGATTGCGGTCATGCAGACATACTCGAACTTCACCGTGGGCGGATCGATGTCGGTGAACGTGCATGGCCGATACATCGGGCTCGGGCCGCTCGCGCTGACGATTCGTTCGCTCAAGATCGTCCTCGCCGACGGGACGCTCATCGAGGCATCCCCGACGACGAACTCAGAGATCTTTTACGGCGCCCTTGGCGGCTATGGTGGACTCGGCGTGATCGTCGAGGCGACACTCGATCTCGCCGACAATGTTCGCGTCAAGCGCCACAATGCGCGGATGCCGATCGGCGAGTATGCCGGGTACTTCAAACAGCATGTGCGCGATTCGACGGACGTCATCTTCCACAACGGCGACATCTACCCGCCGAACTATGAGCGGGTCAACGCCGTTACGTGGACTCGGACGAATGATCCCGTCACAGTCACGGATCGGCTGATTCCTCCCGACAAATCGTATCGGCTCGACCGCGCCGTCTACTCGATCATGGCGGACTGGCCGGGCGGAAAGGGATTTCGCGAGCACGTCGTCGATCCCCTGCTCTTCCGGAATTCACCGGTCGAATGGCGGAACTACGAGGCGAGCTACGACGTCGCCGAGTTGGAGCCGACGTCGCGCGAGAAGTCGAGCTATGTGCTCGAGGAGTACTTCATCCCCGTCGAGCACTTCGACGATTTCGTTCCGAAGATGCGCGCGGTGTTCAAGAAGCATGATGTCAACGTCATCAACGTTTCGATTCGCCACGCGAAGCCTGACCCGGGGACGCTGTTGTCATGGGCTCCGCGCGAGACGTTCGCGTTCGTCGTGTATTACAAGCAGGGCACGAGCGCACCGGAGCGGCGGAAGGTCGGCGTTTGGACGCGCGAGATGACGGATTCGATCCTGAGCGTCGGAGGCGCGTACTATTTGCCCTATCAGCCCTGGGCGACCGAGGCACAGTTTCTTCGGGCGTTTCCGCGTGCGCCGGAGTATTTCGCACTGAAGAAGCGCGTCGATCCGACGAACAAGCTTCGCAACACGCTCTGGGACAAGTACTATCTGCCGCGCGTGTCGCCGCTGCAGGCGAATGCCGACGCTTCGATCCGCGAACGACTCGATTCCGCCGGCACGTACGCACGCGATGAAGGACAGACATTCCTGACGCATCCCGAGTGGTCCATCGTGTTCAGCTCGGACGAATACGCCGAATGGCTGCACCATCATCTCCCGACCGACTTCCCGTACGCCAAATCAATTGCGCAGTTCTGGATCGACTATCGCGAGGCGGTCTCGCAGACGAAGAACGCTTACCCCTTCAACAGCGGCTACCACGTCATGCTCGGCGTCATCGGTACGAGCTATTCAGCCGAGCTCGCGCTGAAAGGCGCGTATGAGAATACGATCGGTCGATTCAGTGGATGGACGGCCGGTCACAAGTTGACAGAGGAAGATCGCTATGCGGCGGACGTCGCGTCGGACTATGGGAAGTTCATTCACATTCGTCCGTGGTACGAATATGCATTCGCGGCGAAGCTGAAGGGGCTGTGGACGACGGTTCCTGCAACGGGACGCGCGCCAGTTCGCAAATGGGAGCGCCGATGCTTTTTGACGCTGGAGTACGGCATCAAGTCGGTGTACGCGGGCTTGATCACGCTTGGCACGCACGCCGCGTACGCGCCGGAGGACGATCGCATGCAGATGGTCGTCAGCGGGTGGACGGACGCGATCGCGGCGCGTCATCCCAACATCAAGACCGTCGCGCGAATCGACAGTGTGTTCACCGTCGTCGCTGCGCCGCGGTACGACGAGTTCCGCGACGCCATTCGCGACCTCGCGACTTCAGGCGACAGCGTGCGGATCAGCGAGGTCGCCGGCAATCATGAGATTTTTCTAACGGGCGTCGCGCCGCGTGGATGGGCTTACTCTGGTGTCGGTCGCGACGTATTCGACGTCCCGTTGCCGACGGATTCCTCGAGGAAGCGCGTTTCGATGCGCGTGCCCGTCGGCGAGCTATTGAATGTTTTCCGATCGCTCGATGCACAGCGAACCAGCGGCCTTTCAATCGATCACCTGTACGACTACTGAGGCCTTGGCACAGCCGAGAGGTGCTCCTCGCAACGGGATGACTAGATGTCTCTCGTTTTGGCGAATCGCGCGATGTGGTCCGCCGCGCGGAACGCGAGCGCCTGAATCGTCATCGTCGGCTGACCTCGGCCTGAAGTAACAAAGCTCGATCCGTCGCAGATGAAGAGATTCGGGACGTCGTGCGCGCGATGATAGCGATCAACGACTGAATCTCGCGGATTGTTCCCCATGCGCGCGGTTCCGAGCAAGTGGACGCCACCGTCGACGGGTAGCACGGGCTGATTCCACACGCGCTTCGCGCCCGCCGCGTGCATCATCTCCTCCATGCGATCGCGGAACCACTGCTTCGCCTTCATGTCATCTGGATGATCCTGGTACGTGAGCCGAAGACCGGGCCGACCGAATCGATCCTTGTGATCGTCGTCGAGCGTTACGGTATTCGTCGGAAGAGGCAGCGAGGTCAAATGCGAGACGAAGCGCGTCGAATGCGCGTAGTACTCACGGAGCGCGCGCTTGTACTCACTTCCCCACTGCGGTATGTCGTCCGGCAACCCGTTCACCGCGAAGCCGATCGGGCCGTACGGAAAGCGCGAGTCGATTCCGCCGCCTCCGTAGAATCCTCGCGACGAGTCGGTCTCGTAGAAATCGAGAACGATTCGACTCGTGACCGCTCCCTTGAACTCATTCAAAGGATGCTCGAACATCCCCGTGGTGCTCGACGAGCCGTTGAACATGATGTTCCGGCCGACAACGCCGCTCGAATTCGCGAGGCCGTGCGGAAACTTCGGCGTCGCGGACATCAACAACAGTCGCGACGTTTCGGCGCCGTTCGCCGCGAGCACTACCGCTTTCGCCGTCTGGCGTCGCTCGAGCCCATTCTTGTCGACATAGACGACGCCGGTCGTTCGACCCGTTGCGTTCGTCTCGACGCGAACCACCGTCGAATCGGCTCGTACTTCGCATCGCCCTGTCGCCATCGCCGCGGGAATTACGGTGACGAGCGAGGACGACTTCGCGCCGAACTCGCAGCCATACCACGTGCAATGACCGCACGCCTGACACGCCGAACGCCCCTGGTAGTTCGACGAAAGGATGGCCATTGGCGCGACTTGGGAGTGAAGCCCCAATGCACTAGCCGCACGATCGAGTATCACGCCGGATGACTTGTTCGGCATCGGTCCGAGCGCGTAAGGCCGCGAGCGCGGCGGGTCCATTGGACCAGGACGCCCCGACACACCGATCTCGTAGTCGACCTTTGTATAGTAGGGCTCGAGTTCGTCGTAGGTGATCGGCCAATCGGCGAACGACGTTCCGGGGATCGGGCCAAGTCTCGAGCATTCTTTAAAGTCGCTTGGACGTAGCCGCCAGTAGTTCGCCGCGAAGTGTACGCTGCTTCCCCCGATCGCTCGGCGATACATCAAGCCTCGAGCGACGCCGGTCTTCGAGGGATCGGATTCCTTTTCACGAAAGGTCTGTACTTCGGATGCCACGTTCAGCATCGAGAACTGCCGTTCGACGGCGAGCTCGTCGTGCGAGAACTGCGCGGACTGTTGCCATGGCCCTTGCTCGAGCACGACGACGTTGAACCCAGCGGTCGACAATTCCTTGGCGAGCACGCCACCGGCCGCGCCCGATCCGACGACGACGAAATCGACGTCGTCGTGCTCACCAAACGTCCGCTGGTTCATGCGGCGCGCTTCGGTGGGTCGCTCTCGGGATTCGCGTCGTACCACCCGAACGGGGCGCTGAAGCTGATACCGTGCTCGATGCCGAGCATCTTCCAACCCGCGCCACCGCGATTGCCGCCGTAGGTCGGGTCGGCGAACGCCCCGATGACGACGAGCGCTCGAGCCGCCGCGAAGAACGGCGTGTGGTCGATCCGTTGGATAATTCGAATCTGCCGCTGGCTCGTGAGCGCCGCGAACCCGCTGCGCTCTCCGGCGTCTCGCGCGGAGGTATCCAAGTCCGCGAGGCCAGTGCGCACCAAGGGCAACTGTGTCGAGAAATTCGGTGTACCGAGTGCGCGATCTATGAAGTAGACGACGCCGAGCTCCTCGGCGCCGGGTGTGCCGTCATCAGACGGGAGGATGCGCGCCGCGAGCGCCTTCATCGCGCGAGCCTCTGCCGGCGTGAGATGAAGGAACGGCGCTCCGCGCGCAGCATCGTCGCGCGCGCAACCGGCGAGAACGCCGATCCACGGAAGCTGATACGAAAGCCAACCCCCCGTGAGCGATTGGCGGGAACGCGAGAGAAAACCCCGCCGCGTCAGATCTCTGGCAGTCATACCAGAGAAACGCGCTCACGGAAGCGGAGAGGTCATCGACTGGGAACCCCGGAACTGCGGAACCCGGTTTTTGACGCAGAGACGCGTGAAAACCGGGGTTCCGCACCTGCGCAGTTCTGCACTCAGACCATTTTCGACTGCAGCCTCTTATCGATCGCGTCGAGGAACTCTTCCGTGTAGAGATACGGCGCCTTCGGATCGATCAGGATCGCGAGGTCCTTCGTCATCTGCCCGCCCTCGACCACCTCGATGCAGGATTTCTCGAGCGCATCCGCGAACGCGACGAGCGGCTGGTTCCCGTCGAGCTTTCCGCGATGCGCGAGACCTCGCGTCCATGCGAAGATCGAGGCGATCGGATTCGTCGACGTGCGGTTGCCCTTCTGATGCTCGCGGTAATGGCGCGTCACCGTGCCGTGCGCGGCTTCGGCTTCCATCGTCTTGCCGTCGGGCGTTAAGAGAACGCTCGTCATGAGGCCGAGCGAACCGAAGCCCTGCGCGACGATGTCCGACTGCACGTCGCCGTCGTAGTTCTTGCAGGCCCAGATGTAGCCGCCTTCCCACTTGAGCGCTGCCGCGACCATGTCGTCGATCAGACGATGCTCATAGGTGAGACCCCGCTTGTCGAACTCCGCCTTGAACTCGTCCGCGAAGACCTGCGCGAAGATATCCTTGAACGCGCCGTCGTACGCCTTGAGGATCGTGTTCTTCGTGCTGAGATAGACCGGATAGTTACGCTGCAGACCGAAGCTCAGGCTGGCTCGCGCGAAGTCGCGGATCGAATCGTTGTAGTTGTACATACCGAGCGCGACGCCGCCGTCCTCGCCGAACTTCGCCACTTCCATCGTCTGCGGCTGGCCATTTTCCGGCGTCCACGTGATGGTGACGGTTCCCTTCCCCGGCACCTTGAAGTCCGTCGCTTTGTACTGATCGCCGTGCGCATGACGACCGACGACTATCGGCTTCGTCCACCCGGGCACGAGGCGCGGGATGTTCGACATGATGATCGGCTCACGGAAGATCACGCCGCCGAGGATGTTGCGGATGGTCCCGTTCGGAGACTTCCACATTTTCTTGAGATTGAACTCCTTCACGCGTGCTTCGTCCGGCGTGATCGTCGCACATTTCACCGCGGCGCCGTGCTTCTTCGTCGCGTTCGCCGCGTCGACCGTGATCTGATCACTGGTCTCGTCGCGGTGCTGAATGCTGAGATCGTAGTAGTCGATCGGCACGTCGACGTAGGGGAGAATCAGCTTCTCCTTGATGAACTTCCAGATGATGCGCGTCATCTCGTCGCCGTCCATCTCGACGAGCGGATTCGTAACCTTGATTCGTGGCATGTCACGTTTGGGTTGCAGGCGGCCCAAAAGATATCCCGGCGGCTGGACAATCGCATGCCTGTGTCCACGAATCCTGGGGATCGAATGACGGGCTGCGAGTCAATTCGGTCAACGCGATCGTGCAAGACCGTACCGTCACATCTGGGTCGCCACGCTCGATGGCCTCGCACGGTTGCTCATCGATTCGACCTTGGGTGTCTGGTTCGGGAATCAGCGCGGGCTCTGGCGATTGCAGGGGGATACACTCGTCCAATTCAAGCCGGCGGTCATCGCCGACGCCGTTCCCGCGATCACTCGGCGGCGCGATGGAAGCTCGTGGTGAGCACGAAGCGCAGCGGTCTTTGCTAGCGAGCTCCGGGTCCCAGTAGCACCCGTCCCGGTTTAGCATTCGTGTGCCTGCCGTCGCGAACGACGAGCGTCCCGTTCACGAACACGTATCTCACGCCGGCCGAGATCTGGTGCGGTTGATCGTACGTCGAGCGATCGGCGATTGTGTTGGGATCAAAAACAGCAATATCCGCGAACATCCCCTCGCGGACGATGCCGCGATCCGGAATCGAGAGGCGCGTCGCCACGGCCGATGTCGCTTTGCGAACCGCCTCCTCGAGAGACATGACGTGCTCGTCGCGGACGTACTTCCCCATGATCCGAGGAAAGTTGCCGTAGGCGCGCGGATGCGTGAGCCCGCGCGTGCTGTCCGGATCGACGCCGCCGGCGTCCGTTCCGAACTTGATCCACGGCTGCGCGAGATTGAGCTTCACGTTGTCTTCGCTCATCAGGAAATACACCGTCCCGATGCGCTGCCGCTCCGCGATCAAGAGATCCATGGCCGCATCCTCCCACGGCCTGTTCATCATCGTCGCGATCTCGTTCAACCGCTTGCCGGCATATTGCCGATTCTCGGGTTTAGTGATCCCTAAAATGAGCACCGCCTGCGGACCGGCGAGCTGACAAAGGTTCTCCCACTCGGTGTGTGGATTATCCATCTCCGCTTTGATCTTCGCGCGAACCGGTGGGTTCTGAAGATTCTCGATGAGCTTCCCGTTTTCGGACGCCCACGGCGGAGTGCAGGCCGATAAACCCGTCCCGCCCGCGGTGTACGAGTACATGTTCGCCTGGACGTCGACCCCGGCTTTTCGCGCCGAGTCGATCTTGGCTATCGCCCGGGGACCCTTCGGCCAGTTGCTCACGCCAGCCGCTTTGAGATGATAGATCTCGACCGGCACGCCGCCCTTCGTCCCAATCGCGATCGCTTCGTCGATCGCTTCGAGCAGCTGATCGCCTTCTGATCGCATGTGCGTGATGTAGATGCCTCCGTACGGCGACATCGCCTTCGCCATCTCGATCAGTTCGTCAGTCGTCGCATAGTTCCCCGGCGGATAGATCAGCGCCGAGCCGATCCCGAACGCCCCGTCTTCCATGGCGCGACGGACGACAGCGCGCATCGTGTCGAGCTCTGAAGCGGTCGGCTTTCCGATCGCTTCGCCTTTTGCGTAGACGCGAACGGTCGCGGCGCCAACGTACGAACCGACATTCGGTGACACGCCATGCTTCTGCATGTCGTCGAGCCACACGCGGAAACCGTGGGGCCCCGAATAGGCGCCGGTTCCTCTCGCGCCGCCGGTTGCGAACTGGCCACCCGCTGCGGTCTTGTCGTTCGTCGGCGCAGGCGTCGTTCCTTCTCCGAGGATTTCGCTCGTGATTCCCTGCGTCACCTTGCTGACCGAACGGCCGTCGCCTAGGAAGCTCGTTCCACTCTGAATGTCGATGAACCCCGGCGAGATCACGAGCCCGCGGGCGTCGATGCGCTGTTTCGCCGGAAATCGCTTCAATGATCCCGCGGCGCCGACCCGCGCGATGCGATCTCCGACGATCGCGACGTCACCGGGGAACGATGCGGCTCCAGTTCCGTCGATCACCGTTCCGCTCTCGAGCACGACGTCGAACGAAGACCCGGGCGATGGAGCGGCGGTCGATGGTTGGTGCGTGCACGCGGCGAGGGCGAGGCAGGCGAGAACGGCGGGGCGTGGAGTCATCGGTGGCGTGAGGAGTCAACGCGAAACTACCGCCGGCCCCGGTGAGCGACCAGATGTTCCAGGCGGCAGCGGTTCTTCAGTCATTCGTCCGTCAGAAAGGACAAAACGTCTCACTCGCGTGCCCGGCGAGCATCTGACGGCGTTGAGAATATTCTAATTGTGTAAATCATCGAAAAAATTGGCGCTCCGCGACGTCTAATGACGTATGGGTTCTTTGAACGAAGAACCGCATTCTCGTTTCGCCGTCGTCCACCCCACTCTTGCGAAGGCGATATGCGCACCCACCGCGGCAGTCCACGTCTCGTCGGCTCGACCCTCGCCCTGGCCATGGTCACCGCCTGCGGCCAGGCGACCCTCCAACAAGGCAGTTCGCCGTCAGCACTCCGCGTGACCGGCGACTCGCCCGTCGCATTCAACAATGAAGCAGGGCGAGTTCGCGGCGAAGAACTCGTGCGAACGAACGGAAGCTCGCTCTACGAAGCCCTCGTCCGGGCGCGGCCGCAGTTTCTCCGCGGCACTGGCATTCCGAATCCCCGAGGAGACGTCAATCCACCATCTGTTCGCTTGAACGGCGTTCGTCTCGGCACACCGGAGGAGCTGAAGCTCGTTCAGGTGGGCGTTGTCACCGATGTCCGCTACTTGCGGCCGGTCGCGGCCGCCAACGTGTACGGAGTGACGTGTGATTGCCCCGGCGGAGTCATCGAGGTCACGGCCCGGAGCAAGCAATGATGTCGAGCGACGTCACTCAGCCGGCGCCTCCCATCAGACTCGATTCCGAGTACTCGCCGCCGCGACCTCAGCCGGGGCTGATCGTCCTCGACCGCGAGCGCTTTGCGATTCGGCGGGGGGCGTCGGTCGATCTCGTTCGGATGATCGACCTCATATCCGTGCACTCGAAGCGAAACGTCACGCGACTCGTCACTCGTGATGCGGAGATCTGCATCTACATGCCGTTCGGACAAATTGTCGATGCGCTGCGTCCACTCGGCCTGATGCGGATTCATCGTGGGATCGCAGTGAACGTCGCATACGTTCGGCGCATCGTCGGGCGGGGTCAGCACCATGTTTTCATCGTGCTCGAGGGAGGGCGTGAGCTCGCCGTCGGTCGAGGGTATCAAACGACGCTTCGTCGCCACCTCGGCGGGGGGCCACCCCGGTCATGATTCAGGCAGCGTCTTAGTTCGGCCGCATGGCGGGCTTCTGGTGTCGCTGGTGCGCGAGACGTCGTAAGTTCGCCGCGAAAGGCATCTCGACACCGCCACCGCCATGAGATCTAGACGCGCATGAACACCCGAGACATCGCCGCGGTCCTCGCCAGGATCATGTCCGAGTTCGTGCTCGGATCGCCGGATCCGTCCGTCGGGACCGTTGCCCTCAATCGCGGTGATGAGGGTTTGCTAAAGTCGCTCGATAAGCTCTCGGCAAGCCAAGCGTCGTCGACGCACGCCGGCGGCGGATCGATTGCCGCGCACACGGAGCACCTTCGCTATGGACTTTCGATCCTCAATCGCTGGGCTGCCGGGGAAGACAAGCCGTGGACCGGCGCCGATTGGACGAACGCGTGGCGGAAGAACGACATTTCGGACCGCGACTGGGATCGCCTTCGTTCAGACCTGAACAAAGAGGCCGCTGCGTGGATCGACGCGCTCCGCACGCCTCGTGAGCTCGACGACGTCGAACTCGGCTGGACGTTCGGGAGCATCGCGCATCTCGCTTATCACCTCGGCGCGATCCGGCAGATCGATCGCGGAGCACGCGGACCGACCGCCGAGGACGAGCGGCAGGCGGAGCAGAGGCTCAAAGAGTAGCAGAACGGCTCGCATGCTTGACAGTTCGAGGGCATTTCCAGATTGTCTTAGCTCCTTCCTCACTGGACGCACTCATGTCGATCCGGCCTCTCCCGTTCGCGGCCATCGCTTTGGCCGCGGTCACGGCTTCCGCTAGCGCTCAAGTCAAGCAGCAAGGAAAGTCTGGCGACAACACCGCCGCCTTGAACGCCGTCAAAGCGGCGCTCGACAAGTACAAGGATCCGATCGTCGCGGTACGCGATGGCTACTATTCGACCGTCGGCTGCGTCGACTTCCCGCAGGGCGGGACTGAACACGGAGCGATGGAGTACAAGCCGGGCGCGATGGGCGTGCACTTCATCAACATGGGTTACGTCAACGCGAAGCTTGATTCCACGAAGCCGCAGGTGCTCCTGTATGAGCCGGTCGGCGACAAGCTCGTCCTGACGGGCGCCGAGTGGTTCGTTCCGACGGCCGTGTCGAAGACGCCGCCGACAGTGCTCGGGCACCAACTCATGGGACCGATGGAAGGACACGTTCCGGTCATGCCGGCGGAGCTCCATCACTGGGATCTCCACGTCTGGCTTTATAAGAACAATCCGAACGGAATGTTCTCGCCGACGAACTCCGCGGTGAAATGTCCGACGACCGGCTACGGCTACACGTTCGCTGACGCGCCGCCGAAGATGGTAAAGCCGTAAGAGATCTAGAAAGCCGCTCGGCGCAGCGCGGCGGTCGAGAGCATTCGGCCGTTCGCGACGACCCAATGCGACGAACGAATGTTGTGAATGTCCGACAATGGATCTCGGTCCAGCACGACGAGGTCGGCGCGCTTGCCAGGTTCGAGCGTTCCGGCCTCGTTGCTTAGTCCCATGACGTCTGCCGGCACGACCGTCGCGGCGCGGAGCGCCTCCATCGGCGACAACCCTGCTTCGACGTACAGCTCGACTTCGCGAAGTAGGCTAAATCCGGGAAGACCGTAGTCCGTGCCTGCGACGATCCGCACGCCGCCGTCATGGAGCGCTTTGATCGCCGCGAGGGAGGCCCGCAGCGAACGCTCCGCCGCCGTTGAGTCGCCCGGATTACGAATGCTGCCGTACGATGCACGGAGAGGCCACGATGCTTCAGAGAATCCTGGTTGGAATTTCGTCAGCGGCGTCGTGTTCGCGTGGCCGAGCAGCTCGGTCCACGATATCGTTGGATCGATCACGACGTGATGATCGGCGAGCATTCGCACCTGAGCCTTGAAATTCTCGCTCGCGGTGTCGCCACGAACGGGGAGGTGCGCGACGTTGTCCGTTCCGGAATCAACCATCGACGCGAGCGTCATCGCGCGAGGAACGTGCCCCGTCACCGTCATGCGAAGCTCGTGCGCCCGACGGATGATCGCTCCCGCGACGTCTGGCTTGATATACGTATAGAGCTTCATCTGCTGGAAGCCCGCGGCGTGGTACCTGTCGACGACAGCGATTCCCTGTTCCGGGGTGTCCGCGTACACGGTGCCGAATCCTTCCGGTCCACTCCCGTCGACGAGACCGGCCATCAGCAGCCGCGGGCCGAGCACGCGATCGCTCGCGATCGCGTCGCGGAATGAGGTGAGAAACCCTTTCTCGCCGCCCATGTCGCGAATCGTCGTCACTCCGACGCCGAGATACGCGAGCCCCCACTCGGGTAGCGCGACGTGGGCGTGCATGTCCCACAGCCCGGGAATGATCGTCTTTCCGCGGACATCAACGCGCTTTGCGACCGGCGGAATCGGTGTCGACGCTCGCGGACCGACGGTGAGAATCTTCCCATCGCGAATGACGATCGTCGCGTCATCCAGTGGCGCGCGTTCGGTTCCGTCGATCACCCGCGCACCGACGAGCGCGAAGTCTCTCTGCGCGACGACCGGCACGGTGAGGACGGTCTGCGCGGCGATCGCGATCTCGGATCGCGCGGCATCGGCGAGGATCGCGTCGAACAACGTCGCATTCGCGGTCTCGAGATCGTCGCGCAGTCCTTCGAGCGGAAGGAGGTTTGCGCGCGTCACCGCGGCCGCGAAGCGCGACTTCTCGTCGAGATAGATGATCTCGCGTCCCCACGCGACACCGTCGATCGCGAATCGCCGGAAGGTCATGACCTGATCGCCGCCGAGTGGGAGCCGCGCGAGTCCAAGGTCTTCGACGTTCACGCGTACGGTCGAATCACCGGTCGTTCTGATAGTCCTCGGCTTTCCGTGCGACTGCCAGTATCGAATGAGAAGCGCCTGTCCCTCGAGCGGTGCGTAGCTTGCGATCGCAAAGAAATCTTTAGGCTTCTCGAACGTCGACGACTCGTCGAGGTTGCGCGAGCGCACTTTCCCTTTTTCGATCGAGACGTCGGCGTCGACATTCACGAATCGGTATGTCTTGCCCGTCGAGCGAAGTTTGACGGGCTCGAAGGCCGCACCGAGCTCCATCGACGTCGCGAGCGAGATCTTGCCGCCCCGATCAGTGAATGAAAACGTGTCGGTGAGGGCGAGCTTTCCTCCGATCTTGCGGAGGCTGTATTGCTCGCTCCCGATCGCGTGGCCGAGGAGATGGATTCGAATCGTCGCGCTGTCGACGACTTGTTGTTGTGCGGCGAGCAGCGCGGCGGCCAGAAGTGAGATCAACTTGTAACTCCGTTCAATGCCGACCGCGCCGTCCCGAGCAAAGGGAGTGATCGCCGTCCAGAAGTCCTCGCCTCATGTTCGCACGAGGAAGTACCTTCATGCAATCGTCAACCGAGAAAGGATTTCGGTGATCATCGGTCTTGCGTCCCCTCGAATCGCGACTTCCCTCGACGACGGACTCGCGAGCGTCGAACGACACATTGCGTACGCAGCGGCGCGCGGCGCGGAGATCGTCTGCTTTCCCGAAGCCTATCTCCCGGGCCTTCGCGGCCTCGACTTCGACGTCCCGGCCTTCACTGCCGACGACGAACGTCGCGCGCTCGCGGCGATCTCGCAGTTCGCCGCGACCCATGCAATCGCGACGATCGTCGGGATGGAGCACGTCGCGGACACTGAACGTCAGATCGTCGCGGTGGTCTTCAGCGCGAAGGGCGAGTTCCTCGGATTGCAGACGAAGAACCAGCTCGACCCAACGGAAGAATGGTACTATGCCCCCGGCACGACGCGCCGAGTTTTCGAGATCAACGGCGTCAAGTTCGGCATCGCGATCTGTCACGAAGCATGGCGCTACCCCGAGACCGTTCGCTGGGCGGCGACGCGCGGTGCACAGATCGTCTTTCATCCACAACATACCGGCGCACAACGAGAGGGAGCTCGCATCACCGAATGGTTGTCGCGGGACGCACCGTACTACGAGAAGGCGATGATGTGCCGTGCACTCGAAAACACCATCTACTTCGCCAGTGTGAACTACGCGCTCCGGTTCCCGGAGTCCGCCACGGCCGTCATTGGTCCGACCGGCGCATGCGAAGCATACTTACCGTATGGCGAGGACGGCGTGTTGATTCATGACGTCGACATCTCGAAAGCGACCGGACTTCTCGCCTCGCGCTATGCGCCGACACGCTACGAGAAATCTCGAACAGATTGAGGACATCATGCCGTTCACTCCGGCTGCGCTCACGTTCTTCCGCGGACTCGCCAAAAACAACAAGAAGGAGTGGTTCGAGGCGCACCGCGTGGAATACGAGAGCGAAGTTCGTGAACCGATGCGCGAGCTCATCGGCGAGATGGACGCGAGATTCGCGAAGTTCGCGCCGGAGATCGGCGGCGATCCGAAGCGATCGATGTTTCGCATCAATCGCGACATTCGCTTCTCAAAAGACAAATCGCCCTACAAGACCAACGCCGGCTGCTGGTTCAATCACCGCTCGGCCACGCGCAAAGTTGGAAGCGAAGCAAACGAGGGCAGCGCCGGATACTACTTTCATCTCCAACCAGGCAAGTCGTTCATTGGCGCCGGGGTCTGGATGCCGCCGCGCCCGCAGCTGAACAAGATCCGTGACGCGATCAACGAGAAGCCGAAGCCGTTCCTCGAGATGGTACGCGCGATCCCGAAGCGCTTCGATGGTCTGACCGACGAGGGTTCTCTCAAGCGGATGCCGAGAGGGTACGACGAGGATCATCCGGCCGCCAACTATCTTCGGTTTCAGTCGTTCACGACGGGACGAGAGCTCAAAGATTCAGACATCACTAGCGCGAAGTTGCCGGCGCTGCTCGCGAAAGAGTACGAGGCGCTCCTGCCTCTGGTTCGTTGGATCAACGGAGTATTCGGCCTTCCGAATCGATAACTCCTAAAGGCGCCAACGCGTTTTTCGTCTTCCGACTGGAGCTTTTATGTCCCTTCGCTCGAGGCTCATCGTCGCTGTCGCGCCGATGATTCTTTGCCGCCACGCATTGGCGCAGGTTCCGACGCTGCCCTCCGAACGACCCGCGACGCTCAATCCGACGAACAGCGGATTCGATCACGAGCGTCGAGACGTCATGATCCCAATGCGCGACGGCGTGAAGCTTCACACGGTGATTCTCGTACCGAAGGGCGCGCGTCGCGCCCCGATGCTTCTCACGCGTACACCCTACGACGCCACCGCGCTCACGACGCATTCGCCGAGTGCGCACATGGGACCGGCGCTGAGCGGGTATGATAACGCGCTCGATGTCATCATCGGCGGCGGCTATATTCGGGTCATTCAGGACGTCCGCGGCAAATACGGCTCGGAGGGCGACTACGTCATGAATCGCCCACTGCGCGGTCCGCTCAATCCAACAACGGTCGATCATTCGACCGACACCTACGACACCGTCGACTGGCTCTCGAAGAACGTGCCGGAATCGAACGGAAAGGTCGGGATATTAGGAATCTCATATGACGGATTCACGCCGCTGATGGCGCTCGTGAACCCGCATCCGGCGCTCAAGGTCAGTGTGCCGATGAATCCGATGGTCGACGGCTGGATGGGCGACGACTGGTTCCACAACGGCGCGTTCCGGGAGCAGAACATGCCGTACATCTACGAGCAAGTCGTCACGCGCGATAACTCGGCGAAGTGGTGGATCACGAGCTGGGACGACTACGACATGTTCATGCGCGCCGGTTCGGCGGGCGAGCTCGGTCGTCAACGCGGCCTCGAGCAGAGCGGATTTTGGAAAAAGGTGCTCGAGCACCCGTCGTACGACGCATTCTGGAAGGACCAAGCGATGGACAAGATCCTCGGCACTCGGCCGCTGTCGATTCCGGTGATGCTCGTGCACAGCCTCTGGGACCAAGAGGACATCTACGGCGCGATGGCCGTCTACAGGGCGATCAAGCCGAAGGACACGAACAACGACAAAGTCTTTCTCGTCATGGGACCGTGGCATCACGGTCAGGAGATCGACGATGGCTCATCGCTCGGCGCGATCCGCTTCGAGAGCAACACGTCGCGCACCTTCCAGCGCGAGATACTTCTTCCCTTCCTCGATCATTACCTCAAGGACGATGCACCGAAGATGGACGTCGCTCCGGTGAACGCGTTCGAGACCGGGACGAACACATGGCGCCGGCTGAACGCGTGGCCGTCCGGCTGCAACTCCGGGTGCACGACCAAAGCGACGCCGCTCTATCTCGAGCCGAACTTCGCACTCGGCTTCAACGCGCCGACGAGTGGCGCTACGTTCGATGAATATGTGTCCGACCCCGCGAAGCCGGTGCCCTACCGCGCGCGTCCGACGCTGCCAACAGGCTATGATGATGTTCATACATGGCCGCGCTGGCTCGTCGACGATCAGCGCGAAGCCTCAGGTCGCACCGACGTCCTCGCGTACACGTCGAACGTGCTCACCGAGCCAGTGAAGATCAGCGGGCAAGCGATGGCGAACATCGTCGCGTCGACCACTGGCACAGACGCCGACTGGGTCGTCAAGCTCATCGACGTCTATCCCGACGAAGTCGCCGGTCAGGCGGAACTTGGAGGGTATCAGCTCGCGGTCGCTATGGACATCTTCCGCGGTCGGTATCGCGAAAGCTTCGAGACCCCGAAAGCGATCGAGGTGAACAAAGCGCTGACGTATCGCTTCGCGCTGCCGCCGGCGAACCACGTTTTTCTGCCAGGACATCGGATCATGGTGCAGATCCAGTCGTCCTGGTTCCCGCTCTACGATCGAAATCCGCAGACGTTCGTTCCGAACATTTTCTGGGCGAAGCCAGAGGACTATAAGAAGGCGACGCACCGTGTGTATCACGCGGCCGGACAGGCAAGCTTCGTCGAGCTGCCGATCGTCTCGTCACGCTAGCTGTTGCGGAGCACGTCACTGACGCAATCGAACGGACCGGACAGGAGACACGAGCGCGGCAATCTGAAAGGCGTCGTCGTGATGCTGGTCGCGGTCGGGGCCTTCTCGTTCATGGACTCGTGTCTCAAGCTCCTGTCGCCGCACTATCCGACGCTCGAGATCGCGTGTCTTCGCGGACTGTCGACGCTGCCGTTCATCCTCGTTTGGATTTCTCTCACGAGTGGCTTCAACGGCATTGCGCGCATTCGCGTACCGCTGCACGTGCTTCGCGGCGCCCTCGGCATCATGATGGTGACGTTCTTCACCTTTGGCGTTCGCAATCTGCCGTTGTCGGATGCGTATTCGATCTTTTTCGTCGCGCCGATGTTCATTACGGCGTTCGCCGCGTGGATTCTGCACGAGCGCGTCGACCGGCGGCGTTGGATCGCGATCGGTGTCGGTTTTATTGGAATGCTCATCGTGCTGCGGCCCACCGGCTCCAGCGCGATCACGCTGCCTGGGCTGGCGATTATCCTGACCGCGATCGGCTATGCGCTGTCGGCAATCACCGGCAGAGTGCTCACGAGAACTGATACGAACCAAAGCATGGTGCTCTGGCTCATGGTCTTCATCGGGTTCGGCAGCGGAATCCTGGCGATTCCATCGTGGCAACCATTCCACGCGGAGCACGTGTGGATTGTCGTCGCACTTGGGCTGAGCGGCTCGATCGGTCAGTGGGCGATCACCGAAGCATTTCGACAGGGAGAGGCGTCATTCATCGCGCCCTTCGAGTACACAGCGCTCGTCTGGGGCGTGCTACTCGATCGAGTGATCTGGAACACGTCGCCTGAACTGGTGACGATTGCGGGCGCGTCGGTGATCATCGCGAGCGGCGTATACCTCGTCAGACATGAGCGAGTCCACGCGACCGCAGAACATCCGTAACTGCTAACTGCGTGCTCTTACTGCGTGCTCTTACTGCGTGCTCTTACTGCGTGCTCTTACTGCGTGCTCTTACTGCGTGCTCTTACTGCGTGCTCTAACTACGTGCTCTAACTACGTGGGCGGTTCCCCCAAGAAATTGGGCCAGGGTGACTTGCAGAAAGCGCCGCGCGACGGTCTGATCATGGCGTCGATTTGGGACGCGGAGGATCGATCGAGATGCGGACGAGCAAATTCAGCGAGGAGCAGATCGTCCACGCGCTGCGGCAAGCCGAAGGCGGCACCGCGGTCGCCGACATCTGTCGGAAGATGGAGATCACCGAGACGACGTTCTATCGGTGGAAGAAGAAATATTTCGGGCTCGGCGTGAGCGAGCTCCGCGAGCTGAAGCTCCTGCGGGAGGAAATCGCAAGCTCAAAGGCCTCGTGGCGGATCTCACGCTCGACAAGCAGATCCTGCGGGAAAGCCTCACAAAAAAATTCTAGGGCCGGCGGCCAAGCGCGCGTGGGTGCGGTGGGTCGTACAAGCGTACGACGTGTCCGAGCGACGCGCGTGCCGCGTCACCACCGTGGCCCGCTCGACGATGGGCTACAAGGCGCGTCGGCCCACCCAGGAACCGCTGCGCGCACGACTCCGCGAGCTCGCCGCCACGCGCGTGAGCTACGGGTATCTGCGCCTGCACGTACTGCTCAAGCGCGAGGGCTGGAAGGTCTCGTTTAAACATTCATCGCGCAGTCGGCCGTTGAAGCTTTCGGCGAAGGCGTTCTGAATGGGCTTGCCCGGCTGAATGAATTGCAACGCCACGCCGCGACGATCGGCCCATTGGTCCAGTGCCTCGCCGCGAAACTCT